>JAEEGJ010019936.1_pt1 | contig 14682 bp, 19 predicted proteins | sample 8958761 | NCBI WGS metagenome assembly JAEEGJ01 (sample SAMN16246546, study PRJNA631951) | gut metagenome | biome: gut microbiome; feature: rumen; material: RS-attached | host: Bos | place: Iran: Karaj | collected 2018-10 | reverse complement strand
ATCTTAAGAGTATTTCCCTTTGCCTCGGGCGTAAGAGCTCTAAGAATAGGCCTGTTCAGCTTTGTTACAGCACAGTACAAGGCAAATATCAGCCACGGGAATATTGTTGATGCATACATGATAAACAAAGACCAGAAACCGTCGTCATTAACTGTTGGGTATAAGCTTTTAATGAGATATTCAAAAGGCGCCGCAAGAACCGACGCAACAATCATCAAAAAGATAAACAACAGAAAAATAACGAAAATACTGTCATGCCAGGTAAAGCCTTCGTTATGAATTCTCTTAAAGAATGACTTTTTCTCTACTACATTTTCTTCGCTCATACATTACCCCCTTATCTTTTATAACCAATATCTGCAGCTCTTGCGTTAAGAAGAGCCTCGATATCAGCATGAGTATAGGTCTTAACACCACATTCACTAAACTTCTGCTTTACAGGATTTGAATCCTCGTAATCTGCATCAGTAGTAACATCTTCATAATTGTCATTTATCATGAAATACTCATAGTAATGAGTTCTCTGCTCATAATCGGCCTCAAAGTAATAATCCCTGATTCCGATGTGGTCCACATCAAGGCCGTCAACAGGAAGTACCTGATAATCAGTCTTATCGTAGAGGTAAATATCGTTGTAAAGAGTAAGTGTCTCCTCACATCCGTAAAAGAACTTGTAGTCGCCCTTGGCATCCACATATGCATAATCCATGATATGTACTGCAGCTCCGGCTGATCCTCCGGATGAGATTTTTCCGTCAGCTTCAACCTGTACTTCGCTTCTTGACCATGCATCCTGATCAAAGCAGATAACAAGCTCTCCGTCGATATCCTTGATGATCATGTAGAGAGTAAACTCCGGGTCAAAAAAGGTCTCAGTCAGCATCTCAGGGATTCCGTCGCTTCCGCAATCAATCATGGTATATGTTGTGTCGGAAGATTTTTTGTATTCTGTTGATCCTTCAAGAGCACTGACGATTTCGTCCATTGTATAAGACTTGCCCTTTTCAAGGCAAAGAGATGTCTCAAGATAAGAGGTTCTGTCCCCTGCACCGGTGTACTTGGCCTTGGCATTTCCTGCCTTAAAGTCATCATAGAGAGATGACTCTGATTCAGTCTGCTGGCTCTGTGCATTCTCAGACTGCTCTGATCCGCTTTCTGAAACCTGCTCAAATAAAGAGTTGTTTGCCTGCGTATTATCCGCACTCTTTCCACATCCGGCTAAAATAGCTGTCATCAGCATCCCTGCCACAACAGCTGTTGCGATTCTTTTTTTCATATTCCTTTTCTCCTCCTGTACTGACCTAATTGTCAGACAATTTCCATAATAAAAAACTCTCAGGAAATAATCAACTTCCGGAGAGTTTTTTAATAGTTATTTAATATTGTCAGATTATTTGCCAAACAGGCTTGTTACCGTGTTCATAATGGCTTTGTTCTTCAGGATCTCATCAAGAATGCCACTGAGCTGTGACTTCTCACCCTTTAAAAGAGCCATTGCAGCTTTCTTGGTATCGGCATCAGCAGCTCTGTAGAGTTCAAGGAGCTTTTTCTCTGTAGCTGTAACCTTTACGGATGAACCTGTTGTGCTCTTCTTAGCTGTTGTAGCAGATTTCTTGGCAGCTGTAGCCTTCTTGGCTGTTGTAGCAGGTTTCTTAGCGGTTGTAGTCTTTTTGGCGGTTGTCTTCTTTGCTGTGGCCATACTTCCCTCCTCCTTGTGATATGAACGAAATTCTCATATATCCATAATATCCCAATTAAGGTCTCTCAACAATTCCCTATGGGCGTAAAAAATCCCCCACCGCTTAGCAAGCAATGAGGGGTTCTTTCCTCGTCAAATATCAAGTACTATAGTTACCGGTCCGTCGTTTATCGATTCCACCTTCATATCTGCTCCGAATTCACCGGTTTGAACTTCAAATCCCCGGCCCCTGCACTCAGAAACAACAAGTTCATAAAGTGGCTTTGAAATCTCAGGTCTTGCAGCATCCGTAAACCCGGGTCTTCTGGAACTGCAATCTGCATAAAGAGTGAACTGACTTACTATAAGTAATTTAGCTCCGGCATCTTTAGGAGAAATATTCATCTTTCCATTCTCGTCCTCAAATACTCTGAGTCCGCATATCTTGTCGGCAATCTTTTTTGCCTGCTCCTGTGTATCAGTAGTCCTTACTCCCAGGAGAACCAGAAACCCTTTATCGATCTCCGATGTCTTTACCCCGTCAATAGTTACTGATGCTGACAAAACTCTTGTGATTACCGCTCTCATGATCTCCTCCGGCTAAAACTTATTCAGCCTGAGAAATGATTACACTCTCCACAGTGTGTGCAAGTTGCTTCAGGCTGGCTAATATCTACTGTAATTACTTCTCCACACTCGTGGCAAGCTATATTCATCATCTGAGGGTTTACAGTTTCTGTTACAACTATTGTATCAACAGGATCTACTGTAACAGGGCTAGCTGCAAAGATGTGAATAAATGCAAAATGGAAAATAAGGAATGCAATTAACATGATTCCAAAAAATGTTGTTGCGATGCCAATAAAACTCTTTCTCATAACTATTCTCCTTAATATCTCGACGTGATTTGTTATGAGAAAATATTATCATCCGGTTTATCACAGAAATATCACACACTCATAAAAAGGCGCTTTCAGCCTCTTTTATCATGTCACTGAGCTCCTGGTCCGACAGATCAATTACCCAGGCCAGCATTGTGATATTGTGTGCATGTTCCTCCACAGAAAACTTTGGACACGTAAGATACGTATCGATCTCATCACAGAGTTTTTTCCTGATATCTTCTTCTGAACGCATGAGGCACCTCTCGAAATTGAGTGAGAATATAGTCTATATCCTGATTATACCTCATATCTGCCCCTACTCACAATTGTAGTAGGCCATTTTTCAGATCTCTTAGTATTCCAAAACACTCTCTTACCACATTATTGGGTACATACTGAGGCTCCATATATGCTGCAATACCGCAAATATCGGCGTCTGTCAGCTTCTGTGCCAAATGGACTCCCCTGAATACATGAAAGCCGTTTGTGACTATTCCAATATGCAGATTATCTGTGGATCCTTCCCTGTCTTCTATGATGGCCAGGGCGTTGGATATATTATCATCCGTATCAAGGGACTTATCTTCGGCTATAAGCCTATCCTGAGATATTCCCTTGGCTAAGAGGTAATCTCTGCCTCCTACGCCTTCGCTTACGGTTTCATTTACACCTTTTGCTCCGGTGGTGATACAGATGGTATCGCCATTTTCTGTTAGATATTCTGAGGCTTTTTCAAGCCTGTATCTGTATACAACGCTGGGTCCGGTGCTCCTCATCTGGGCTCCCAGAACAATTATATAGTCAAGGTTCTCTTCTCCCTTGTCGGAAAAATGCGAGAATATCGCAATAAAGCACACCAAAAACACGGCTGCAACTGCTGTAATAACAGCTATTGCGCCGTATCTGATGACTTTGGGAATTCTCATCCATCTCTCTTTCCCTGAGAGGAAAAAGCACAGTGCGAAAAATGCGCTTCCTGCCAGCCAGATGGTAAAGGAATAGGTTCCGCTCCCAACCATATATACCATGGCTGAGTACAATAAGCAGATTACTGCCAGTCCCAGCCATAGTATTCTGATCCTTGGTTTAAAAAACTTCATTACTTAGCTGCTGCAAAGCCTTTCTCAAGATCTGCGATGATGTCATCTATATGCTCGGTACCGATTGAAAGTCTGATGGTACTCTGTGTGATTCCCTGATCTGCAAGCTCCTCATCGTTAAGCTGTGAATGAGTAGTTGTTGCAGGATGAATAACAAGGCTCTTAACATCCGCTACGTTAGCAAGAAGTGAGAAGATCTCCAGGTTGTCGATAAACTTCCAGGCTGCATCTTTTCCGCCCTTGATCTCAAAGGTAAAGATTGATGCTCCGCCATTTGGGAAGTACTTCTCATAAAGAGCATGGTCAGGGTGATCAGGAAGTGAAGGATGGTTAACCTTCTCTACCTGAGGGTGGTTTGCAAGGAACTCAACCACTTTCTTGGTATTCTCTGCATGTCTGTCAAGACGAAGAGACAATGTCTCAACACCCTGAAGAAGCAGGAATGCGTTAAATGGTGAAATAGTTGCGCCTGTATCTCTAAGAAGGATTGCTCTGATGTATGTAACAAATGCAGCCGGTCCTACAGCATCATAGAATGATACGCCGTGATAGCTTGGGTTGGGAGCTGCGATCTGTGGGTAATTTCCGCTTTCCTTCCAGTTGAACTTACCTGACTCAACAATGATTCCGCCAAGAGTAGTTCCATGACCACCGATAAACTTCGTTGCTGAGTGTACCACGATATCAGCACCGTGTTCAATAGGTCTGATAAGGTATGGTGTTCCGAAGGTATTATCAATTACCAGCGGAAGTCCATGCTTATGAGCGATCTCTGCAATGGCATCAATATCAGGAATATCACTGTTAGGATTGCCAAGTGTCTCAAGATAGATGGCTCTTGTGTTATCCTTGATCGCTCCCTCAACCTCTGCCAGGTTGTGAGCATCAACGAATGTTGTTGTTACACCGTACTGTGGAAGAGTGTGTGCAAGAAGGTTGTAGCTTCCACCATAGATGGTCTTCTGTGCAACAATATGTCCGCCGTTTGCAGCCAGTGCTTCGATTGTGTAGGTAATTGCTGCTGCTCCGGAAGCAACTGCCAGTGCTGCGCTGCCACCCTCAAGTGCCGCTATTCTCTTCTCTAAAACATCCTGTGTGCTGTTTGTCAGTCTTCCGTAGATGTTTCCGGCATCAGCAAGTCCAAATCTGTCTGCTGCATGCTGTGAATTCCTGAAAACATATGATGTTGTCTGATAGATCGGTACCGCTCTTGCATCTGTTGCGGGATCCGGCTGTTCCTGTCCTACGTGTAACTGCAGTGTCTCAAATTTGTAATTGCTCATACCATTAAATCCTCCGTTCGTGTTTTCTTGAAACTGATGATAGAGCCTGCGAGCCTTTACCGTCAATTAACTAAAACTTTTAACTGGCGATAAGTAAGCCATAAATCCCCATTTCACTGCAATGCATCTACCATTTCCCCATGTATCTCCAAGATGTCACTTATATTTATGGTCGCATTCGTCCCGGAAAGCCCGGTTTTTCGCTCTAAAACCAGTTTCCTGCTGACATTGTCGACTCTTTTAATAACTTCTGTTATTGTTTGATAACTACCTCCTTCTTTTAAAAGATCAGGTACAAAATAGGTGATGGACACCTCCGGAGCCCTTCCCTTATCTATCTCCTTGGCTATTACAGCCAGCTTCTGATCCAGGATTTCAAGCTCTGACACATCCAGCTCTATCTTATTGTCAACCAGCCTTGACTCTTCCTCCACCATGTCGTCATATCCGGTAAGGGCAGCAAAAGGCGCAAACTGAGCAGCCCTGTCATAAAGACTCATATGCTTATGCACCTCGGACTGATGGTGCGGCAAATCGATTATATCCGCGTATATGGCCCTTGGATCGGGCTCATGGCCTGTTATACCCTTTGTCATCTAAAATCCCCTTATTCGGCCCTGTGGCCTCCTATTTGACCATTTCTTTGTATAGTGGTGGCACCTTCACTGAGATTCATCCCCTTAAGTACCGCGTTCTTTCCAAATTTCTCCTGTAGTAAAAGAGTCGCTTTCTGCATTCTCTTTTCTTTTTCATCAGCCTTTTTCTCTTCTTCCCGCTCTTTATCCCTCTTGGAGTAATCGGTAAAAAGATCCATCTGCTCAGGCTCTTCCGGAGGAATGTCCGACTCCTTTATTACTCCGGCTGCAACAACATTAACCCTTCTTATCAGCAGGTCAGGATCAACGATCCTGTCATAAAGCTGAGTCATTACCTCCATGATCTTTCGTGTTGAGCTGGTATATCTATCCAGATTGCCTGTACCATGGGCATGTTTTGGCGCCATTCTGCCATAGTAATCAGCTGTGACTACGCCTGTATATCTCTTACCTGTTGTGGCCACAGCATATACCGTATCCTGTGGAGTTCTGCCCTGATGCAAGACCTTAAGGCTCTCCCTGTCGTAACTGATTGTCAGTACAACCTGCTTGGTCACAAGATTCTTCCTTACCAGGTCAAGAACGAGAAGCTCTGTCATCTCTTTTACTATGAGCTTGCCTTTTTCTGCATTGTAGGGCTCCATGAGAACCTGTCCCGAGGAGATTGAGTTGTTCTCAGGCTTGTAGGACTTGATGGTGGATATCTCCGTCGGCTCCCACCCCCAGGCATGGTCTATCAATAGCTCTGCGTTTACGCCAAACTCTTTATAAAGGCGCTCCTCGTCCTGTATGCTGAGCCTTGCCACGTCTCCCATGGTATAGCACTGCATGTTCTCAAGGCGCTTTGATATTCCCCGTCCCACGCGCCAGAAGTCCGTAAGAGGCCTGTGGCACCACAAAAGCTCTCTGTATTTCTTTTCATCAAGCTCTGCGATACGAACGCCCTGTTCATCTGCCTGAACATGCTTGGCCACGACATCCATGGCCACCTTGGCCAGATACATATTGGTTCCGATTCCGGCTGTCGCCGTAATTCCGGTCTCTTTAAGCACATCTCCTATCATGGTCCTGGCAAGCTCATGAGCTGTGAGAGAATAGGTCTTCAGATATGCTGATACATCGATAAAGCACTCATCTATGGAATAGACATGTATATCATCCGGACTTACGTAATTTAAGTATGTGGAATATACCCTGGTGCTGACTTCTTCGTACTTAGCCATGCGCGGAGGCGCTGTGATATATGAAAGCTCCAAAGACGGATCCTTATCAAGGTCTCTAACATCACAAGAAGATCCGGAAAAGTGGTAATTTCCCGAATCATCCCTGGTCGCTACCCCGAGCCTTATTGCTTTGTTCAGGCGCTCAATGTTGATCTCTTTGACCCTCTGCACCACTTCAAATAATCTGGCTCTGCCGGATATTCCATATGCTTTTAAAGATGGTGAAACCGCCAGACAGATGGTCTTAGACGTTCTTGATGGGTCTGCCACCACCAGATTCGTCACAAGAGGATCGCACTCTCTGTCCACTGCCTCAACAGAGGCATAAAACGACTTCAGATCTATGGCTATGTACTGTTTTTCCATGTTATAAAGTATATCCTAAAACATCTAACGCTGCACCATCAACGCGACAGGCTCTGTCGTCCAGATACACATCACAGGTGATCTTGCGGGAGTTGGAGCCGTACTTCTCTATTGTCTCCGGGAGATTATCATTGACTGCATCAAAATTCAGCCCATGATCCTTGCAAAACTTCACCGCTCTCTCCAGAGGTTCTCCTGCCCTGCAAGTCCAGAGTATGAGCTTATCACCGCCCCTTTGCCTGTCTATAAGATAATCTATAAGCCCGCTGTTGGCCGGTCCCACTTCGGGCCACTCGCCCATGCTTAATGTTCCGTCAAAATCCACCGCATAAATCATAGTCAAACCTTCCTTTCACTATCAGGCCTTAGACTCCAGAAACCACTTGGCACCAGAGGGTGAGTCCTCATAATACAAATGAATTTCTTTTCCATCTACAATGCAGGTATATACAAGTCCCGCTCCGCCGGCTCTTCTGCTGGCTCCGGGAACGCAATCCTTAACCCTTGTTATCTGATATTTCCTGCCATCTTCCCACTCTATGGACAAAGGACGTATCTCCCCTTCATCCGAAAATTCAACCACAGTATCCACATAAACCTTATGTCCTATCCGAATCGCCATATCCGGCCTCCTATCATTCATTCTCCCCAAGAACCTTGTTTCCATTCTGGAAATATGCCACCGGATGGATCATGTGGTCATCAGCCTTTGCATCAAGCCCGGACAATTCCCTGTCATAATACATAAGGCCCCGAAGCACAGCGCTATAGCCAAATCTCCTTCGTATATCAGTGACTGCAAGATCAGCTCTTAAATACTTCTCCCTGAGTGCCTCACTCCTGAAAAGATCCGTCTGATAGGGCATCGTATCGGGCACAAGTCCCGCCACCCTCACTCCCACGCTTCTGATCGGATGCGCCCAGTCGTAATTTTCCTTAAAAAGCTGCCAGGCGTAGCCTGCGATCTCCTCGGAAATATTGGTTGGAATCTTGACTCTGTGCTGCCTTGTGAAGCTAAACAGACCGTTATCTCTTACACTGATGCCTATGACATCTCCGATAAAGTGGTTCTCCCTGAGCCTTGCTGCCACACTTTCCGAAAGCAGGTATATGACCATGCGGACATCCTCGTCATTAACCAGATCTCTTGGCGTCGTTGTGCTGTTGCCAACGCTCTTTATGGGGGATGACTCGCCCACAGCCGCCACCGGAGTCTGGTCCTCGCCCCTTGCAAAAGCCGACAGAACGTATCCTATCTTGCCGAATATGTTGTGAAGGCTATCAGGATCTGCCTTGGCCAGGTCTCCTATGGTTATTATCCCGTATTTCCTGAGTTTCTCATTGGTGTGCCTGCCAACATACAAAAGATCCGATGCCGGTGCACTCCACAGAATATCACGGTAATTCTCTCTGGAAATCTGTGTTATCACATCCGGCTTCTTATAATCAGAGCCGAATTTAGCATAGACCTTGTTCCACGAAACACCTATGGAAACGGTAATTCCCAGTTCTCTTTTGACCCGGTTTGATATCTCTTTTGCAATGGACATACCTGTATCTGTTCCAAGCATATCCTTTGAGTGCGTTATATCGATCCAGGATTCATCAAGCCCATAGGGCTCAACCAGATCCGTATAATCCGAGTAAATCTTCCTTGCCTTGCGTGAAAATCTTATGTATTCGTCGTAGTTTGGTGAAACAATAGTCAGATCTCCGCAGACCTTCCTGGCCTCCCAAAGGGCCATTCCAACCTTAACTCCGCGTCTCTTGGCTATATAGTTGGCAGTAAGTATGATCCCGTGCCTGGCCTCCGGATCTCCTCCCACTGCCATGGGTATATCCCTGAGACTCGGATTGTGCAACATCTCTACCGATGCGTAGAAACAATTGCAGTCTGAATGAAGTATGATCCTGTCATCATCCATAACCACTCCTTAGCACTCGCAAACATGTGTTGCGAACATCTGTTCTTGTTTGTGCTTTTATTGTACGAATGTTTGTTCGAAAAATCAACCGCTAGATGTTGTGGTGGGAGCTTTATTGGACTCATTTGCCCGCATGTCAGATAAAGCGCGCAACAGAAAAGGCCACTATCCATCAGCGATGAATAGTGGCCCTGTCATATTTAGTATTCAGTTTTTTATTACTTTACTTCATCGGTAGTTCCGTCTTTTTTTACTACTTCAAGCTTGCATCCAAGTCCGAATGCTGCTACGGAACCGGCGATCATGGCCCAGGGTGCTGCAGCAAGTCCAAGAAATCCTCCGATGATTCCTACATTTACAGGAACACTGAGTACAATCTCGTCATCCTTGCGAATCTGGATCCTGTCTACATTGCCCTCTTCCACTTTCTTTTTGAGCTTTTCTACAGCTGCCTTAGCCTCTTCTCCGATGTCTATTGTATCGGGACGGATCAGTTTGATAGCCTCATCAGCATTTCCGTTTGTCTTTGTAAGGGCTTCTTTGGCAGTCTTGTATTCAACTCCTGTTGCCTCCATTACTTTCTCGATAGCTTCTAATGTGATTTCCATTTTAAGTCCCTCCTCTAATCTTTGTGATCTATCTCGAAATCAGCTATGTGTTTTGCTGATGATATGATTATATCCGGAGATACTGTCCACAAAAATATTACATTCCGTGAATTATAGCCGTCTATTTTTCCCCCTCTGCACGTACCATAACAATAATCCACAAAAAATACAGACTCTTTTTATACTTTCTTTAGCGACTGATTACGGGAAATACAGAATTATAGGGTATTATAGCTATATCGGTTGTTGTCATATCACATGGAGACTATACCAATGAGCAATTCAAATTTTTATTCAAAATCACATTGCGCAAAAGTAGTGGAAGCAATAAACATCGGCGGAAAATACGTGGATAAAGAAGTTTTCACTCAAAAAATCATCACTGCCACCACAACTTCCGTATTTGCTGCTTCATTTATTACTTTTATCATCCTGCTTCTTGGCTGATCAGATGACATTGATCTGACAAGATCTCATGGTTTCAAGCGCTGCTTCGTGCTTTTCCACGGTAACACCCGCGCAGCATGAGGAATCAACGCTGATCTTTACTTCAGGCATAAAGGCCTTGAGCATGAGCGCATTTGATACAACGCAGATGTCGGTGCAAAGTCCGACCATCTCAATTTCCAGCTCTTCTTCCTTGGAGAGCTTTAATATTGCATCGCAGAGAGCTGTTGAGCCGAAGGTGGGCTTATCAAAGATAGTTGCCCCATCAAGTACGGCTGCAACGGCTTTATTTATTTCCCATCCTTCCGTTCCCTCTACGCAGTGAACAACCGGAAGATTCTTTCCCTCCTGAGTCTCCATATAGTTTGGCTGATGTGTGTCTCTTGTGGCAAATACGTCCTTTATATCATAACACTTGATTTTTTCTACCACGTTTGGCACGATGGCTACAGCCTCTTTTGTTCCAAGTGCCCCATCAACAAAGTCCTTTTGCATGTCGATGACAATAAGTATTTTTCTCATATTTTCTCTCTCCCAAATATAATTTATTCCTCGGAAGCCTTGGGCAAACGGCTATAAGTCTCACTCAAAAGCCTGATGCTTCTTGCCAGATCCTCCGAAAGATAGTTCGGTGTAAGGCGCCACTGCCAGTTCCCCTCTGCAGTTCCCGGGGTATTGATCCTGGCTTCCTTTCCCTTACACAGATAATCCTGTAAAGGAATTATACACAAATCTGCCACGGAGCGGTATGCCTCCCTGATAATATCCCACACAAAGGCGCCATAGTCCGTATTCATAGAGTTTATGTATCTCCTGGTAAAAGACCTTTCGCCCTCGTTAATCTCCTGAACCCAGGCAAAAGTCGGCGTGTTGTCATGGGTTCCGGTATAAACAACGCTATTTTTCTCATGTCTGTGATTTACATAGCAGCTGTCCCAGCTTGTGAAGCCATATTGGAGCACCTTCATTCCGGGGAAGCCTGAATCCTTAAGGAGTTTAACATTCTCCTCTGTGGTATTACCCAGATCCTCTGCGATCATATCAAGCTCTCCGAGGCTCTTTTTAAGCGCATTGAAAAGATCCATTCCAGGACCCTTCTTCATTTTGCCGTTCTTTGCAGTCTCATCTCCGAAAGGAATCTCGTAGTACTCGGAAAATCCATGGAAATGATCGATACGGATCACGTCGAACCACTGATAATTGCGCTCAATTCTCTTTATCCACCACAAATAACCGTCTTTTTTGAGAGCATCCCAGTCATATATGGGATTTCCCCAGAGCTGGCCTGTAGGCGAAAAAGCATCCGGAGGACATCCTGCCACTGATTTGGGCTCAAAGTCTTTGTCCATCTCAAAAACTTCCGGATGTGACCAGCTGTCTGCACTGTCCATGGCAACATAAAAGGGAAGATCTCCGATGATCTTCACATTGTGCTTGTGCGCATATTCAAGAAGTGCCTTCCACTGCTCATCAAACTTAAACTGCTGGAAATAGATGAATTCCATTTCCTTTTTGTTGGTCTTTTTTATATCATCGATAACCTTTTTATCGCGGCTTCTTAGCTCTTTATCCCAGTCTGTCCAGGATTTTCCGCCCTGAAGCTCCTTGATAACAAGGTATAATGCATAATCCTCAAGCCAGTATGCATTTTCCTTAAAATACTTCTCAAGTTCCTTCTTGTCGCCCTTTTCCAGGAAATTATCATAGGCCTTCTTAAGTACCGTGTATCTGTTTTCGTAGAGTTTTCCGTAATCCACGCACTCCTGATTACTGCCAAAATCCATGCAGTTTACATCATCCCAGGACAAAAGCCCCTCTTCTATAAGCTTTTCAGGCGAAATAAAATAAGGATTGCCTGCAAAAGCCGAAAGTGGCTGATACGGAGAATTACCATAGCCTGTAGGGCCAAGTGGCAAAACCTGCCAGTAACCCTGTCCGGACTTCTCCAAAAAGTCCACAAATTCGAATGCCTCTTTTGAAAAACATCCAATGCCAAATCTTGATGCCAGTGAAAAAATAGGCATCAGCACTCCGCTTTCCCTGTTCAAAACCTTATCCTCCTTAGATAACATTTGTTATTTATATAGCTTTTCAATTGCGCCAAGGTCCTCTGTAAAGCGCTTTACAACCTCATCCGGGCCAACAATCTTTATGCTTGAGCCAAGGGAAAAGATCCATCCCAAAAACTGTTCACTGAGGGCCACATCAACGTTTGCTTCCGCCCATTCTTCATCGTCTGTAGAACGAATAGCAATATCTTTTCCGAATCTGTCCAGTAAAACTCCTACCAGGTCCTTCTTGAACTTAAGCTTAACCTTGACCTCTTTTCCGCCGAACATTCCGAAATTCATCCTGGCGTAGGTTGCCATATCAAATTCCTCGAAGTGGCTTCTTCCCTCTCTCTTCTCCTCGATAATATCGATATCGCGCATCTTATCAACTCTGTAATGCTTGATAATTCCTGCTTCTGAGTCAAATGCTATCAGGTAATAATTCTCGTCATCCCAGGTCAGCGCCCAGGGACTTACCTCATATTTTCCCTCTTTTCTCGGAACCATCTCTTTATTGATATTCCATTTAAAATAATTGAAACGGATCTTATTGTTGTTACTAATTGCACTATGAATCTCATCAACTACGTAATAAATGCTCTCGTTCATGGTCTTTATGCGGCCCTGAACCACCACCTGGCGCTTAAGCTGAAGCGCCTCGTAGTCACTTACAAGCCCTGTTAGCTTTTTTATCAGCTCGCTGGACTTCTTCTCTGTAATAAACTTGGAGGACTGAATAGCATCAACCAAAAGCTTAAGCTCTGCTATCTCAAACTCCTTGCTGCCAAGATGATAACAGAAATTTCTTCCGTCTTTTTCGCCGATAACATCAAATCCCAGCGTCCTCAGAGCATCCATATCGTCATAAAGGCTCTTTCTGTCAGCTGCAATGCCATAACTCTCCAAATGCTGCTGTATCTCGGGCATGGTTATAGTGTGATTATCATCGGTCTTTTCAAGTAAAATCCGGTAGAGATAATATAGCTTTAATTTCTGATTAGCACTTCTTGGCATGCTTCATCCTCCCTGTAAAATGAACCGGCATAACAATATCAATTATAGTGCATTTTTCTTGATTTAGCGATATTTGGGTAATAGAATGAAATAGAAGACTATTATTTTTTGTGAGGGATTTTCATGAAGATTATTCGCAGTAAACCTTTCAGGCTCATAGTAATCCTAATCTGTATTGCGATAATAATATATGAGTCCATAGGTATTTACAGAGAAAAGCAGGAATATAACATAGCAGGCACTGAGTACGAGGAGCTGGTTGAGGAATCCATATCCGTGGCAGATAAGGCACAAATGCCCGATGGCGCCACATATCCGCCTCTTCAGATTGATTATGCCCAGTTAAAGAGCATAAACAGTGACTTTGTCGCCTGGATCTACATGCCTTGCTTTGACTTAAGCTATCCTGTTGTTCACGAAAAAGAGATCGATGAGTACATCAAAAAGACCTTTGAAGGCAAGTACAACAGCTCAGGATGTCTTTTCACCGATGTTCTCAGCACTACGGATTTCACCGGAATGCACGATATCATTTTCGGCCACAACATGAGAAACGGTGCAATGTTCGGTAAATTCAAACAGCTCATCCAGGAGGGTGGCAGGGAAATTATCGATTCAAACCCTTATGTCTATATCTACACAGAAAATGCCGTTTATAAATACCGCGTTTTCGCCTATTATGTAACAACCGTCGGAAGTGACTCATATTCGGTTGTAACCTCCGAGCAGGAGTACAACGATTTTATTAAATACATAGCAAGCAACAATCTGTACGAAAAGCCGGCAGATCTAAACCTTGACGAGTTCCCTTCTATCCTTACTCTCTCCACCTGTAGCGGTAGATCCGGTAGCGGGAAAAGACTGGTTATACACACTGCCAAGGTTGATGGTTGGACATTAAATAATTAAAAAGAAAAGTCATAGATGTTATATAACATCTATGACTTATTTATTATATCCATATTCTTGCTTTATCAGGATCAAATGCAGTTATATCCTTTGTTTGTAAGGATGTTCTCCACCTGATAAATGTCATCAGTGTGCATCACCATGATTGGAAGTCCCGATTCTCTGTTGAATGAAAGATATATGTAATTAACGTTAATATTGCTGGAATACAGCGTCTTTAATATCTTGTCGAGGGCTCCGACCTCATCCGGACATTCAACGGCTAAAACCGGCGTAGTTTTGCAAATATAGCCATCTCCTCTAAGGACCTCAATACACTTTGCCGGATCCGAAACCACCATTCTGATAATTCCGTATTCTGCCGAATCATTGGTTACAGAACCTAAAATGTTGATTCCATTGGAATTAAGAAGTCCTGTGATGCTCTGAAAGCAACCTTTCTTGTTCTCTGCGTAAATTGAAACCTGGTCTAACATAACTGTCTCTCTTTCTGTATTTATTCCCCATCGAAGAGCTTCTTGACCGCAAGAAGCACATCATACGATGTAAAAGGCTTTATTACGAAGTCCTTTGCTCCCTTTTTGAGGGCCATCATTAT
>JAEEGJ010019934.1_pt1 | contig 14682 bp, 13 predicted proteins | sample 8958761 | NCBI WGS metagenome assembly JAEEGJ01 (sample SAMN16246546, study PRJNA631951) | gut metagenome | biome: gut microbiome; feature: rumen; material: RS-attached | host: Bos | place: Iran: Karaj | collected 2018-10 | reverse complement strand
ATTACATCTGCCGGTACTGGCCCTATGCGGACAAGGAATTCCACATGGAAGAAAACCAGCAGGAGTGGGACAGGCTGTTCAAGATTTTAATTGAAAAGAATAAGCCCATTGAAATTAACACCCGCAGGCTGGAGGCTGAGGCAGCAGTTAAAGCGTTGCTGCCTTTATACAAGCGTTATAAAGAACTGGGCGGCAAATACTGCACGCTGGGCAGCGACGCCCATTACACGGAGCATGTGGGCCGGCGTCTGAACGTGGCGGCAGCCATGGCAAAAGAGGCTGAACTGCAGCCGGTGTATTTTAAAGAGAGAAAAATGATTTCAGACAGGTAGTTTTATGCAAAAGAGCATGACTTCGGGGAATTCCCTGAAATTGCTGCTGACCTTTATGGTGCCGCTGATTATCGGCAACGTATTTCAGCAGATGTACAGCATATCGGACATTATTATCGTAGGGCGTACCATCGGTGTCAACGCGCTGGCTTCTGTCGGCGCGGCGGCTCCGATTTTTATGCTGCTGGTGATGATCACCATGGGCATGTCCAACGGTCTTACCGTTATAACGGGGCAGTTCTTTGGCGCCGGTGATTTCGACAACATGCGCCGCAGCGTAGCCATGAGCTTGCGGCTCAGCATCATTTCGGTCATCATCCTGGCGGTGGGGATGTTCATCGTCATCGATCCACTGCTGGCCATGATGAACCTGCCGGAAATTTTGTACGAGGACACCCGGAGTTATATCCTCATCGTGGCGGAAGGACTGTGGGCCATGATGGCCTACAACTTCTTTTCGGCCGTGCTGCGGGCCCTGGGGGACAGCAAGACGCCGGTAGCCTTTCTGATTTTTGCCACCATTATCAATGTAGGACTGGCGCTTCTGTTTATTTTAAAATTCGGTCTGGGCGTGCCGGGTTCTGCCTATGCACTGGTCATGGCCCAGGGCATTTCGGCTTTTCTTTGCGTCATTTATATGTGGAAGCATTTTCCCGTTTTACGGTTGCAGAAGAGCGACTGGAAATGGGATAAGCAGTTTGCCATAGCGCATTTGAAGATCGGTCTTCCTATGGCCGGACAGTTTTCTATTCTCGGCGTCGGCATCTTGTTGATCCAGTCCATCACCAATTCCTTCGGCCCTAATACCATTGCGGGCTTTACGGCGGCCATCCGGGTGGAGCAGCTGGCCCTGCAGCCTATGGCCTCCTTCGGTATCGCCATGGCGGCCTTCAGCGCCCAGAACTATGGGGCCAAACAGTTCCAGCGGATCCGTGACGCAGTGAAAAAGTGTTCCCTGATTGCCATGGCTTTTGCTTTTTGTGCAGGCATCCTGATTTTCTTTTTCAGTGAAAACATCATTGGCATCTTTATCGAAGAGGGGAATCCGAAGGTCATCGAAGATGCGTTACTGTATCTGAACTGCTCTGTGCCGTTTTACTTTTTCCTGAGCCAGATGTTTATTTACCGCAGCGCAGTGCAGGGTATGGGCGTGGGCATGGTGCCTCTGGCTTCTTCCCTGATCGAACTGAGCATGCGGACCGGTGTGGCCAAGTTCCTGGCCACGGACTGGGGGTACCGGGGCGTGTGTTATGCCAGCCCGGTAGCCTGGGTGGCAGGTTCTATCTTCCTCTTTTTTGCCTACCGGTATTTTATCAGCCTGTTTGAACGGCTGAACCGGTAAAAACGTGAGTGGCAGGATCAGGCAAAGAGGATTGTTTTACTGCAACATCAGCGGGGGGCAAATACGCAGCCTTCAATAACTGATAAGCTTTGTAAAGCCGCTTTTGTTCAGGATGTTACAGATTTTATAATTTATAGTATTTTTATTCTTAAAATCTTCAAATTTAATATTAAACAGTTTGACAAAAATATTGTTCTTTCATATAATACTTTTAACGTAATTTTAAAATATGTACATCTGATGAAGGGAAAGAGTAGTCTGCTGCGGCAGGTCCCAGAGAGCCGGTGGATGGTGAAAACCGGTGACGGCGGGCAGAGGAAAATCCTCCCTGAAGACTGGCGCTGAATCAGCATTAAGCGCCTGCGTCATTTCCACGTTACAGGAAACGCGTATGTTGGTACGTAGTAAAGTGTCCGTATATTTACGGGAATCAGGGTGGTACCGCGGATTGTTTCCGTCCCTCAGCGTATGTGGGACGGTTTTTTTATACAGTAATCAGCTTCCGTTTTTGTAAAACGGAACGAAAGAAGTTCAGAAGTATGAAACCGCGCTTTTCAGATACTGTTGTTTACCGTAAAAACTGCTGAAAGATAATTTCAGGTATACAGGGGGAAATCAAAATGATGAAGCAGCATTTGGCGATTCTGTGCGATAACAAACCGGGCGTGCTGACCCACGTGGCCGGCCTGATCAGCCGGAGAGCCATCAACATTGAGTACATCAACGCCGGCTATACGGAAGAACCGGATGTGACACGTATCAACATCGTCGTGTCCGTGGAAGACCAAAGGGCCCTGAACCAGGCGATCCTGCAGCTGGCCCGGCTGATTGACGTAATTAAGGTTGTGAATCTGGACGAGGCGCCTTTCATCAGCTCCGAGCTGGCCATGATCAAGGTTAAAGTAGGTTCCACACAGGAATTGTCGGATATTGCCAACCTGGCGGATCTGTTCCACGCCAAAATCGTGGACGTCAATCCGGGAGCCGTGGTCATGCGCGTCACCGGCAGGGAAGACCATATCGAGGCCCTGCTGCAGATGCTGAAGGATTATGAAATCATTGAAATGGCCCGCACCGGGCAGATTTCCCTGTCCCGCGGTTCCAATGCGGTAAAAAAGATGTAGTCTTACGTTGAGTCCCATGAATTTTTATATAAATATTTTTAATTAAAAAAGGAGAGATTACCATGGCAAAAATTTTCTATGATCAGGATGTAAACTGGGATGTTATTAAAAACCGTAAGGTTGCCATCGTCGGTTATGGCAGCCAGGGGCATGCCCATGCGCTGAATCTGCGCGACAGCGGGCTGGCAGTTAAAGTCGGTCTGTACAAAGGTTCCAAATCCGCAGCTAAAGCGGAAGCCGCCGGTCTGGAAGTTGTAACGGTAAGCGAAGCAGCGAAATGGGCGGACATCATCATGATCCTGATTCCGGACGAAAAACAGGCGGATGTTTACAAGAATGAGATTGCTCCGTATCTGAAACCCGGCGACGCACTGGCATTTGCCCATGGTTTCAATATCCATTTCCAGCAGGTCATTCCTCCGGCAGACGTAGACGTATTCATGGTTGCCCCGAAGGGCCCCGGCCATCTGGTACGCCGCGAATTCCGCGAAGGACTGGGTGTTCCCAACTTAATCGCAGTGGGGCAGGACGCCACCGGCAAATGCTTTGACCTGGCCCTGGCCTATTCCCGCGGTCTGGGCGGCACCCGTGCCGGCGCAATCCTTACTACTTTCAAAGAAGAAACCGAAACGGACCTGTTCGGTGAACAGTGCGTACTGTGCGGCGGTATCAGCGAATTGATGGAATCCGGCTTCAATACCCTGGTGGCTGCCGGTTATCAGCCTGAAATCGCATACTTTGAATGCTTCCATGAAATGAAACTGATTGTTGACCTGTGCTATGAGGGCGGTCTGCAGATGATGCGTTATTCCGTAAGCGACACGGCAGAATTCGGTGATTACCATATGGGAAAACACATCATTACCGACGAGGTTCGTGCTTCCATGCGTAAAGCACTGACCGCGATTCAGGACGGCAGTTTTGCTAAAGAGTTTTTACTGGAAAACAGAGCGGCCGGCCGCGCTCATTTCCTGGCAGAACGCCGCCGTCACAGCCAGACCCAGCTGGAACAGGTTGGCAAACAGGTACGCAGCATGATGAGCTGGCTGCGTGACGCCAAGACCGAAGAGACCGACAACAAAGAAGTAGGCGCGAAGAAAGCTCCGGCCAAAAAGGCCCCGGCAAAGAAAGCACCTGCCAAAAAGGCGACCGCTAAAAAATAACGAAAGATCAGTAAAAGATTACTGAAGCGCGGGAACGCGGAAAGCGTCCGGCCCCGGTAATAAGATGATTCAGAACTACCCATGAAATGTACTGCCGGAGCTTATCTCCGGCAGTGCAACTCTTACAGAATGAGAAGGTAAAGCCAGATGAAACTGAACGGTGCGCAAGTTGTAATTGAAAGCTTGAAAAAAGAAAATGTGGATGTGGTATTCGGATATCCCGGCGGTGTAATCCTGCCGTTATACGATGAAATGTACAAAGCGGAGTATCCCCGTCACATTCTTCCCGGTCATGAGCAGGGCGCGGTGCACGCGGCAGACGGATATGCCCGCGCAACCGGTCGTCCCGGCGTGTGCTTTGCGACGTCCGGCCCCGGTGTATGCAACATGGTTACAGGTATCGCCACAGCGTATATGGACTCCATTCCTTTAGTGGTTTTCAGCGCGCAGGTATCCACCAAAGCCATCGGCAGGGACTCTTTCCAGGAAGCGGATATCACCGGTATTACAACTCCGATTACCAAACACAATTATCTGGTAAAAAAGATCCAGGACCTGCCCCGGGTTATTAAAGAAGCGTTTCTGATCGCCACTACCGGACGTCCCGGCCCGGTTCTGGTTGATATTGCGACCGACGTATTCCGGGCGGAAATCGATTTCGCATATCCTGAAGAAGTGCATCTCCGCGGTTATAAAGCGGATTTCACCGGAGACGAGAGCGCTGTCGACAGGGCCGTTGCCGCTTTTAAAGAAGCGAAGAAACCGGTCCTGATGACCGGCGGCGGCATAATTTCCTCCAATACGGCGGAGTTTGTCCGCAAGATCGTGGAAGCCACCGGCGTGCCGGTAGTAACAACGCTCATGGGCAAAGGCGCGGTTTCTGATTTTTACGACGCGCACCTTGGCATGGTGGGTATGCATGGATCCTATACTTCCAATATGTCCATAACACAGTGCGACCTGATCCTGGCCATCGGCGCCCGCTTCAGTGACCGTGTCACCGGCGATGTTGCCAAGTTTGCCAAATACGCTACCGTTATCCAGTTCGAAGTGGACAATGTGGAAATCGACAAGATCATTCATGCGGATATTCCCGTTATCGGCGATCTGCGCTGGTCCATGCCCCTGTTTGCGGACAAGGTTCTGGAAAGCGCGGCTGAACTGAAAAAGAACTTTGCTCCCTGGCGTGAAGAGCTGCTGAAAGTTAAGGCAAAACATCCTTTTGTTTCCCGCAAGCTGAAGGGAAAAATCACGCCCGAACGGTTGTATAAAACGATAATGAAGCATGCGGATAAAGACGCTATCGTCGTAACCGACGTAGGGCAGCACCAGATGTGGACGGCCCAGTTCTACAATGTGGATATGCCGCGGCATTTCCTCTCCAGCGGCGGTCTGGGGACCATGGGCTTCGGTCTGCCTGCCGCCATGGGCGCGCAGCTCGGCTGCCCGGAAAACCAGGTAATTTTGTTTACCGGTGACGGGAGCATCATGATGTGCTGCCAGGAATTTGCCACGCTGCACCGCTACGGCATTCCTGTCAAAGTGTTTGTGCTCCACAATAATGTGCTGGGCATGGTGAACCAGTGGCAGCGCCTGTTCTTCGGCGGGCGGGAAAGCCAGTCCATTGTAAAAGACCTGGTGGATTTCCCGGCCATGGTGAAAGCCATGGGCCTGGAAGGCATGAAAGTCACGGATCCCAAAAAGCTGAACAGTGTTGTGAAAGCAGCGCTGAAGAGCAAGGGTTCCGTATTAGTCGATGTGGCGATCCCCAACGATGAAAACGTGTTCCCCATGGTGCCCGGCGGCAAACATCTGGATCAGATGATTCTGCAGGACACGCTGGATTAAAGAGCGGTTCTGGTTTTCAGATTTCGCGTAAGGCAGGGGCAATGAAGCTGAATTGCTGGCATTGCCCTGAAAAATATAGTAAAATAAAGTACCGGCTCTCCGTTTCAGTAATCTGTGGGTTGCCGGTACTTTCGTATTTACGGAACAGTTATTTAGTGTAACAACCGTATGTTATAATTACATCAGGGATTTGTATAAGGGGGGCCGGAAGGTCTGCCGCAGGCACTTCCGGAAGTTGCGGCCCCTGTTTTGGGAATGAGGGTGTATCAATCATGAAGTATCCTGATTTGCGAAGGCTTACGGTATGCCGCAGCCTGTTGGAAGATGCCGTAATCCGGAAACTGCTTTGTGTCCAGGAACAGATGCCGGAAGAAAAAGAAGTAGGCGGGCAGGCGTTGTTCTCTGCGCAGGGCGAACTGACCGACCTTCTGGTACAGAGGGCCGAACGCCTGGGGATTTCCGGTAATGTATTATCTGCCTATATAGTGCATTGCCTGGCCGAAGGCGGCAACACCGCGGCTAAAACGATTGAAGCTGCCGGAAGATACGGCGGCGGACTGAAAGAGGCAATGTGCCACGATATGCTGTTGCTGCTGCCTTATTTATCGGCAAGGACATCGGAATTTACCGGAAGTGCTTTTTTAGATGACTACCAGCCTGCCAGGGAAGGTAAGAATCTTCCGGAAAAAAGACTGTTGGCAAAACTGGTCAGGGCAAAAAGAGGGGAGACGGCGGCCAGGGCAGTGCTGGAGCAGTATCTGAAATACGGAAGCGGAATGTTAGCGGAGTATACCGCGTTCCGCATCGGGCCTGACGGAAAGCTGACCGGCATTGCGGATTTCCCCGTGTTTGACTGGGATGATCTGCTGGGATACGAGGAACAGAAGACCAAGCTGCTGACAAATACCGTTAACTTTATGGAAGGCAAGCCCGCGAACAATGTGCTGCTTACCGGAGCAAGAGGCACCGGCAAATCAACAGGCGTAAAAGCGCTGGCTTCCATGTTCTCCGATGACGGACTCCGGCTGATCCAGATCACCCGGGACCAGCTGGAACTGGTGGCGCCGGTTCTGGAAAAACTGAATGAGATACGCAGCAAGAAATTCATTTTGTTTTTTGACGATCTTTCCTTTGATGAGGGGGAAAACAGTTACAAATATCTGAAGTCAGCCATTGACGGAAGCGTTACCCCGCAGCCTGACAACGTGCTGATCTATGCGACTTCCAACCGACGTCACTTATTGAAAGAAACCTGGGGCGACAGAGGCAGTAACGATCTGGAAGCGGAGGTGTACCGGCAGGACAGCGCCAACGAAAGCATTTCCCTTTCTGACCGTTTCGGGCTGATTCTTCATTATTCTACGCCCACCCAGGACGAATATTTGCAGATGATCGATCACGAACTGCGAAAAGCCGGCGTTCAAATGGATCCGGAGGAATTGCGGCTGGAAGGACTGCAGTGGGAAATGGAACATTCCGGGCGGAACGGACGCATTGCCAACCAGTTTGTAAAATGGTATCTGGGGAATCTTGACGAATAATATTCAGTGTTTCACGTGAAACTTTTTGATTTGCTGTAAAGGGATTTTTGAAAAAGCAACCGGCAAACTAACATTTTTATGGAGAAAAACTATGGAAACGATTGCCTGTTTCGGGGATTCATTAATAGAAGGCTTTCCTTTCGCACCGGAGAACAGCTGGATCGCGCAGGTACAAAAGAATACGGGAATCCGTATGCTGAACCACGGTATCTGCGGTGAGTGCTGTGACGATATCAAAGACCGCCTGATCTGGCGTCCGTTGCCAAAAGATGTGAGCCATGTTCTTTTTGAAGGCGGCATGAACGACATCATCCAGGGCTGTCCGCTGACGTTTTCCATTGACCAGATCAAACAGGCGAAACAGTTTTGCGACGAACAGAACGCTGTGTTTTGCCTGGTTCTGCCCTGGCTGTGCGGCGCGGAGGAATTGAACCATCTGGTAGAACGCCTGCGTGACGCAATGAAAAAAGAGTTTGAAAACAAATGTTATCTGCTTGACTTTGAACCCATGTTTTTAACAAAGAAACACCGTATGGATTGGTTCATCTGGGACGGCGTGCATCCGAAAGCGGAAACATATGAAGCTTTGGGCAATTTTGCTTCACCGTTGCTGGAAAACTGGATAAAAGAAAAGTAGTAGGGAAAAACAAAACCAAAAGAGAACGAGAATTTAAATCGGGGTAAAAAGCATTCCCCTGTAATACAACGGATATTATTTACGATAATTCAAAATTCCACTTGACGAATTGCTTAAAAACGTGGATAATAATAAAGTACTACATTTGCCACTTTAGCTCAGCTGGCAGAGCATCTCATTCGTAATGAGAGGGTCGTAGGTTCAAATCCTATAAGTGGCTCCAAAGTAAACAAGCGGTTTCCCGAAGTTGGGAGACCGCTTTTTAATTGCTAGTAACATAACAGAAAAAATAGATGCAGTTGTTAGTATGGCAAATATCGTGGAGGAAAGAGTTTTGTTCAAAATAAAGCCAAACAGGTATACGATACAGTGAAAATAGAGTATCATATAGCCTCTGCCATATTGCTTTTCCTCCCGCAATTTGATATTATGTACCTAAAGGAGCTGAAAGGTATACTACAAAATATTTCAGGCAAAGAAAGTGGCTTATATATTGAAAATGTTTCCAACTATCACCTGGAAAAATATACCTGAGCTGTCGTTGTGAGATTTTTTGAAAAATCGTTTGTAAGATGATGGTCTTATTTTTCATGACAAACAGGACCATAACAATTATTTAATTATTTATAGAAGGAGGTTTTTCTATGATTAAACGGATTCTTATGGCTTTTGCGGTGGTAGCAGCGTTGACTTTCAGCGGTGTTACGGGCACGATTCCCAGCGCTGAAGCAGCTTATGTGTATGTGGGAACGTACAGCGATGGAACAAATGCCAATCTTGTAACTGAAAGTGTATATATAAGAAGCCGCCGTCCCTACACGTTTACCTGTACTGTTGTTTATTCGGGAATTAGTTTACATTATTCTTTCTATCCGGTAAATGGCAGTCCGTATTATCGTAACTCGGAAGGTTATGAGGGCTATGTTTTCGGAGGGCAGTCACCGGTAGCCTCCAACATTTACACTTATGTAGTTAACCATTGGTAAATAATCATTGGAAAAAAAGGGGCTGTAATAAAATGAAGTTTTTATGCTGCATTTTGTTCAGCCCTTTTCCATTGCGTAACGATGCGGGGTTACGGACCATCATTAAGAATAGTCTGTAATCCCGCTATCTGTTTTTAGGCGCGCTTTAATATGCCTTACGGCTTTTCTGTCAACCAGTATTCTCAGGAAGCTTTTTCTTTATCTGTTTCTTGTAAAAAGCGTTTTGCCAATCGGTTGCCTTGTATACGGTTGTGCAGCTTTCGGATGTCAAACCCAAACGCCAGAAACAGCAATTCTTTGTAAACCGCTTCGTTTCCCCGGCGAAGAATCCGTTTGTAGCTGTAATCTTCTTTTATCTGCCCGAAGGCCCCCTCTGCCTGGATCGAACGGTTTACCCGTAACCGGATCCCGTCCTCGCTCAGGAATCGTTCCAGATTTTCTTGCTGCAGTTCGTTGTACGTTTTGTTTATATAGATTGCTTTATTCTGTTTCCTGCTCCCTTGCCGCTGGCACTGTTTTCGCAGCCCGCAATATTGGCAGTTGGTGCAACGGTATAGATACGATTCACTTACATACCCGCTGTTGTGTTTCGTCTTCCGGACCTTTTCAAATATCAGCTACCACATGGCTCGGTTTTAAACCAAAACGGGATCAGTGTCAGCGTATCGGTCGGGTTGGGAAATATCCCTACCACTACAATGTACTCGCTTTCTCCTGCCAGCTGCACGTTGTAGGCCGGTTTTAGCTGCCCGTTCAGCATATGGTCTTCCTTCATACGCATGAAGGTCGCATCCGGGTCGGTCTTGGAATAACTGTTACGATCTCCCAGGACAGACAGGTGTTTCTCGTACTCCTGCTGTTTTGCACAGAGTCCTTCGCACTCTTCGAACACTTTCTGCAATCCCGGTTTGTAATGCCCCTTCCCCGAAACAAAAAGTACTTCTTCTTCCTTGCATTTCTTCGCTAAGGCTGTCAGCAGGTCTGTGTCTTTCAGGTTGCCTGTACCTGTCAGCAGGGTTTGGGAAACCTGTTCCCGAAAAGCCGGGAACTTTTCTTTCAGCTTTTTCAAACCCTGTTCGATGTTCTTGCGCCATACGAACGTGTATCGGTTCGCGTTCGCTTCTAACTTCGTTCCGTCAATATATACTTCATCCATAGTAACGGAATCTACGTTGGACAATATATGGATAAACTGGGCAAACAAATCTTCCAGCACCGGAATCGTAAGCCGTTCGTAGAAACGGCCTATGGTCATATGGCTGGGTGCCTTATATCCTTGCAACAGCCACATGTACTGGATGTTGAACTGGCACTGGCGCTGGATGGCGCGTAGGGAATAGATGCCTTCCAGCATAGCAAACGCGACAATCTTGAACAAAATCTTGGGCGGTACTGTAGGTTTTCTCCCTTGCGGGGAATACAAACGCAGTAACGCTGTATAATCCAATTCTTCCAGTACTGCGTCCAGTAACCACACCGGTTCTGTTTCCGGAATCATCTGGCTGTGATCTAACGGCAAAACCAGTTGTCTTACAGTCGAAATCTGTTATAATTATTATGGTTTAATTTGGAGTTTAGCATACTTAAATTATACCAGAAGGAGAGGTCTTTCGGGGTCTCTTTTTTCTTTTATGTAAAGAAAAATCGGCATCCTTTCGGATGCCGATAACGGGCCTATTTTGTTACAGCCCCCTTTTTAGTTGGTATTAGCTGTATTAGTTGTATGCAACAGTCTTTGCCATAGTCTTCATTATTTCAATAGCACGATAACGGCTCGAATAGTGTTCCGTCATAATTACAAGAATAATATCCCTGCCATTCATGTATATAATACCGCCGTCATCATACAACCCTCCAAGTTCACCGGTTTTATGGGCAATAACAGTACCTGGGAGAGCGGCCGGGAAACATTCTTTGTCAGTCTGTCCTTTCAAATATGAGAGCATAATTTCATCTTCTTTGTGGCCCACACATTCGTGATTGTAAATCTTCTGGAAAATATTGCCTAAATCCGTCACAGAAGTATAGTTGTCCAGTCCCGCATTGACTGCAGCAAAATCCATCATCTTTCTCTTCAATATAGTATCATTGTAACCATTTTGTCGGATGTATTGGTTAATATTATTCATACCTAACAAGTCAATGACCATATTCGTTGCGGTATTGTCACTTTCTGTTATCATTAAACGCAAAATTGTATCAAGTGATAATACGGTTCCATTGGCGTACCCGCAAAGAATACCGGAGCCTCCCACTTTATCAGAAGATTTAAGAGTAATTTCCATGTCTAATGACAGCTTTCCGTTCCGTACATTTTCCATCGCATTGGCAAGCAAAAATACCTTTATCATGCTTGCGGAACGCATTTGTTCAGATTGATAAATATAAGGAGGACGATTCTCATTAGGATACGCAGCAAACAAAGAGTATCGGGTACTGTCGGTGTTGGATATGGCAGATATTTTTTCGTTCAAAGCGGCGTTGACAGACGGGAAAGCATCTTCGGCGTTGACGATGTGTCCTTCCGGTAATAAAACCGACATTATAAGCAGCATAACCAATACCATACCGAACCGGATCTGTCTAAAATTATTTTTTCCAAAAAGCATCAAGCGCACTTCCTTTCATATTAGAAAAATGCTATTAATCTAATGTTCCCATATTTTATCATGTTTTTATTGTAACGTAAATGTTTTAAAACGGTTTTCAGAGGTTCAAATAATGTTTGGCGATATTTCAAAACGTAGTGTTTTCAGCGTTGTGTTACGGGCAATAGAAGTATATGTGTCACTATTGTTGTGTTTCTTTTCTCTTTCTTATGTATAATAAATAAAAAGATACTTATCGTAATAATTTTATTGTGAAAGGTGGTATAGCAACTATGCCGATTAACTTAAACACGATTACAAAAGAAATGTTTGAAAAGGCCATGCAGTGCAAGAGCGCTGATGAATTAATCGCATTGGCAAAGGCAGGCGGTGTTGAGCTGACAAAAGAAGAAGCTGAAGCTTATATGGCGGAGCTGGCGGATGTCGAGCTGAACGAGGAAACCCTGAAAAAGGTCGCCGGCGGCGTTTGCTGGGATAATTGCCCGTCCGAAGGAAGCTGTGGGCATCATGTCTGCGGAACAGTGGGTTGGGAAAACTTTAAAGGATGTTAAATACAATATAATTAAAAACAGACATTACAAGGCACTGGTCTCAGGCGGCCAGTGCTTTTTTGTCAGAATGCCTGCCGTAAAAACCATACATTAATCATACAATAACAAACCCCTCTCTCCGGAGCTGTCCGGGAGAGGGGTTTGATGTATGTACTTTTATCCTTTTTTATCTTCGGCAAACAACATGGCCTGGATTTTCCGGTAATACTCTGATTGCGGCTTTGTTAGCTCGTCCATTGTGCCCATTTTAAGATCCCATTTTACCCAGGACCAGGGTTCGCCGTAGGAAAGAGTAACCGTGACGGTGGCGGCATCCAGGGCAATCAGGTCTGTCTGGGGGAAGGGACGCCAGGTGTCGATTTTGTATTCTCTGCCCATCGCTTCTATTTCGTCCAGCATCTGTGCGGAAATAACACGGTTCTGGGTTTTCTCCGGTGAATTGTGCCAGGATTTGAACCGGCTGTCGAACAAGGCTTCGGTTTCGCTCTTCCGGCTGACATCAATAAAATGGTGCCCGCCGCTCATGCTGCCGGAACTGCTGTAATGGCAACCGGACAGACGGCCCAGCAGAATCTCGCCGTCATAGAGCTTCTGGCCGTTGTCTTTCGCCAGCTTTTCCATAAACTCCGCCAGTTTTTCATCGGAAATTTCTTTACGGAACGGGCTGTCTTTGCCGGCCCGGTTCAGGGTGATATGCTTCCCGTTCTTATATTCCACATAAAGAAGCCGGAGCTGTTTAAATTCCGTGGGTTCTGTTGTTGCGGCGTCAACGCTCACGCCGCCTTTCTGCAGCAACCGGTCAAGGTCGGCCAGGGCTTTTTCGTCGGCGGTAAAGCTGCAGCCCCTGGGGAAGATACGCTCATCTTTTTTCGGCGCCTCCATGATTGGCTTCACGCCCGTAAGTCCGGAAGAAGATGGCTGTGGGCGATAATTTGAATTCATGGTGCGCATGGTGCAGCGAATTTTTCCCCCTTCGCGCTGCATGATCAGTTCATACTGGCAATATCTGTGATAAAAGGAGATTTCGCTTTTTTGTATCTCGCTGGGAACAAACGATGCATCCGGTTTTGCTGCCGGTTTCTGTGCAGGCTTTTCTTCTGCTCTGGTACAGCCATGCAGTCCGCACAGACTGCAGCACAGCAAAAAGAGTCCGAATTTCCAGAATCGCATGATGGCACCTCCCGTTTTGATCTCCGTGATTAAAAACGTGTTGAAAAGTTTAACCGCTTTTCCTGTTATGGAATGCTGTAACGTTTTTTCCTCTTGCATAAATATTGTAACAAAAAGAAATAACAAATGAAAGTAAGATTTAGATTTCTTTGCTGCCGCCAGAAGCATATACGAATTTATCTGTATTTCTTTAACGATTTTCCGATAACAGTTTGTCATATATGTTATAATAATAGAAACTGTTTTTGATTACAGGAGGGGAATATAATATGAAGATAAATACCGTAGCCATCCTTGGGGCAGGCGCCATTGGTTCCTATTTCATCTATGGGTTTTCCGCCGCGCCGGAGATTGATTTCTGCCTGATTGCCAAAGGGGAACGGAAAGAACGCCTGGAGAGGGACGGCCTCTGTATCAATGACAAAATTTATAAACCCAAAGTGAAAACACCGGAAGAGGCAAAGGGCGTGGACCTGCTGCTGGTCTCCACCAAATATAACGGGCTCCGTGACGCGCTGGAAGATATCCGCACAGTGGTTGGTCCTAATACCACGGTGCTGAGTCTGCTGAACGGGATCGACAGCGAGGAAATCATCGGCACGGTGATCGACCCGGCCCGGATTGCCTACAGCCTGATGCGCATCAACTCGGAACGGAAGGGGAACAGCGTCACCTTTAACGCGGAAAAGACTCCGGGCCTGTTTGTGGGAGAAAAAGATTCGCGGGAAGAAACGGAACGCCTGCTGGCCATCCGGGAACTCCTTGCCAAAACGCCGCTCCGTTACCATTTCTGTGAAGATATCATTTCGGAACAGTGGCTGAAATTCACACTGAATATTGCCTACAATCTGCCTCAGGCAGTCTTGGGCACGGGATACGCGTCCTATTTCGACAGTGAGCATGTGGGTTATATCCGGGACCGGCTGGAAGCGGAAGCCCGCAAAGTGGCGGCAGCTTACGGCATTTCCTACGGCCCGCTGGAAAACACCCGCCCCCGCTGGCTGGAAAGAGCCCGTTTCTCCACGCTGCAGGACCTGGAAGCCAAACGGCATACGGAAATCGACATGTTCTGCAAGGTGCTGATGGAAAAAGCGGCTGCAAAAGGACTGGAGGTTCCCTTTGCGGAGTACACCTACCACGCTATCAAGGCCCTGGAAGAAAAGAATGACGGGAAGTTTGACTACAACTGACAAGTCCGGCGGTTTGTGGTATAATATTTACAGTAAGAACCGCCTTACAATTTAATACAGTATCCGGAAACGGATATCAATTGACCATAGAGAGTGCGCGAGAGACAAGCTCGGTGACCGCACAGCAACCTGGCCGGAACGGTTAAGGTGCTAAAGCTTGTATGATGGGATGTTGAAATTACAGCCCAT
>JAEEGJ010019931.1_pt1 | contig 14683 bp, 10 predicted proteins | sample 8958761 | NCBI WGS metagenome assembly JAEEGJ01 (sample SAMN16246546, study PRJNA631951) | gut metagenome | biome: gut microbiome; feature: rumen; material: RS-attached | host: Bos | place: Iran: Karaj | collected 2018-10 | reverse complement strand
TTTGAAAGAATTGTACAGATTAAAAATAATACTGCCAAACTGTTCATAGGCACTAATAAAATCATCACCGGATACAGATTTCAGTGAAATAAAGATTACCGGGAAATTTCCCATGTATTCACTGCAGACTTCCATGTCCTCAAAGATTTTTGTATTCTTGAACCATTTTTCCTGAAGTGATACATCACCGGGATTTTCGATATTCAGAGAAAGAAAGTCATAGAAGGTGGACATGGTAAGCGTTTTACCGAAACGTCTCGGTCTGGTGATAAACATTACGTCCGCATTGTTTTCCTTAAACACAGTTCTGATAAAAGGAGTCTTATCAACGTAATAGCAGTTATTTTCAATAAGTTCATGAAAAAATTCAGTTCCGATACCAATATACTTCAAAATACCGTTCCACCTCTGAATACGATTAGTCATCACTGCTGAAAAAATTCTTTCGCCGAACCGCTGATCACAAAGTGATTGAAGCGCAGAAAGGCTCCATCATTGTTATTATCCCATAAGCGGTTTAATCGTCAACGTCAACATCCTGCTTTTGATAAGGCAAAGGCATAAATTATCAGCACCTATAAATACAACATTGAAAACATAAGGTTCAGCTGATCTACAACCACTTCTGTTCTGTATCTGTCTTTGCCAGTCTCAAATTTCCAACGAATAGAATGTGTTGTGAGGGGAATTTTAGATAATCTCATGCCCTGGAATGAAAATAGAACTTCCAGATCACGAAGTTATTACGGAGCCTTACAAATTAAATGCTGCAAGTCTCCCAAATTTGACAAACTACGGATAGATATATTTGATGTCTGACGGATTTACATCGTAACGGCGGCAGAATTCCGCAAGATCACGATCGTCCCGGATGAGCATAATCTCGGTAATTTTTTTTGTACGGAGATCCTGGAAACAGGCGGTTTTTTCACCGGTACAGACACTGGATTTAATGATTGGAAGCTGGGTCTGCCGATCGTACGGAGTAACCGTCTCCCTCTTTCTGAAAAAATCAAAAATCATTTTTCAATTCCCCGATCTCTTAAAATCATCATGCAGCGTTCACAGTCGAAATCCAGTCTGAAACAGTGATTGCCGATCACCAGTTCAAGTTTTTCAGGCCTTCGTTTAAGATTTCTCTTTCTGCACATACCGAAGCAGTACTGGAGGCAGTGTTTGCTGTACAGTACCGGTGCCCCGGGCTGTTTTATCTTTTCATAGGCATCGGTTATATCAAGCTCACCGTGTTCAAAGTAATATTTCCTGGCAAGTTCATTGTAGATATTGGCCTGAAACCCGAGGTTCCGTTCCTCTTCCGGAAGCTGGACCGCAAGATTGATCTTTTTATCACTCACAGTTCTTCGCTGATCCTTAAGCGAAAGGATCGCCTCCATTGCATCATGACGCAGTTCATTGAGCCGGCTGACCGGGATAAACCAGTGATAATCAAGATCTAGCGTCAACTGTCCGCATTCAAATATCGACTCGCCCAGTTTGGCCAGCTTGGATCTCAGGTTCTGCTCCATTTTTTCAAAGTTCTTTGAAGGCTCAGGATTTTCAAGTATCATCACGGACTGACTGCGATCGCCGGTTTCGTCTACCGCTTCAAGTATAATCCGGTCCGGAGTCTCGGTATAGGTGAAATCAATGCGCATCCGGCGCACCGCAGAGCCGTTTTCGAGAATTTTTCTTTCAAATTCTGCATCCTTGTTGCGGTAGAGGATCATACCTGGTTTAAGTTCGCTTACCGGCTGGAAGATTTCCAGGGTCTGTCCCTTTACACTGCTCACCCTGAATCCGTCAAGTTCCTGCCTGGTATTGAAATAATTGCATTTGTCCCCGTTATGCAGGATCTGGCCGTGCAGCGGTTTAACCAGGATCTGTCTGCCGCTGTTTCTGACCACCTGCGCAACTTCCGTCCCCACGGATTTAGGGGATTTGAAATTGGCGTAGCACTCTTTCTTCTCATGCAGATTATATTCAGTATAGCCGCGGTTGAAACTCTTGGAAACATCTGGAACATAGGTATAAACGGAATGACCGTGGGAACTTCTCACATAGCGGTCGGATCTGCGTTCAAGGATCTCATCGATTTTCTGACGATACCAGGAGGTGATATTACGCACATAGACCTCATCCTTGAGACGGCCCTCAATCTTGAAGGACTGTATTCCTGCATCCATCAGTTCCTCAAGATTGTCAGTATTGTTCAAATCGCGCATGGAAAGCAGAAACTGATCCTTTGCCAGAATTTCACCGGAGGCGGTACGCAGAGTCTGGGGTACCCGGCACAGCTGGGCACACTCACCGCGATTGGCGCTGCGTCCGGTAACGCACTGACTGAGATAACATCTGCCGCTGATCCCTGCACACAGTGCACCGTGAACAAAAAATTCAAGTCTGGCATTTTTAACCGCACTGCTGATTTCCCGGATCTGTCCGATAGAAAGTTCACGGGCCAGCACAATCTGGCTGAAACCGGCCTCATCAAGAAATCTGGCCTTGGCCGGGGTGGCATTGTTCTGCTGGGTGCTGGCATGAAGTTCAAGCGGAGGAAGATCAAGCTCCAGCAGTCCCAGATCCTGGACAATCAGCGCATCCACGCCAATCTCGTACAGACGGTTTATAAGCGTCTGAGCCTCGCGGATCTCCCGATCGTCAAGAATGGTATTAACAGTGACATGAATCTTTACCCCGAAACGGCGGGCATAGCGGCACAGCTGTGCCAGATCCTCCACCGAATTGCCGGCGTTGACACGGGCGCCGAAGGACGGGCCGCCGATATAGACTGCATCGGCACCGCAGTCCACAGCGGCAATACCGCAGGCCAGATCACGGGCCGGAGCCAGAAGTTCAACGGTTTTTCTATCGCTCATGTCTTAATTCCCACTGCATGCGGGGACCGCTGCAGACTTACATCATTCCATAACTAACTGAACAGTTTCTCAGGAAGCGGTTTTCCTTCCTTCTTCCACTGAGAATACTCGGCTGTAGCGGCAAACAGCGCGTCACTGGAGGAGTTGATGGCGGTTTCAAAGGAATCCTGCACCACTCCGACAATAAAGCCGACGCCCACAACCTGCATCGCCGTATTCTGATCGATCCCGAACAGAGCGCAGGCCATCGGAATAAGCAGCAGCGAACCGCCGGCGACACCTGATGCACCGCATGCACCAACTGCAGACATGAAGGAAAGAAGAATTGCTGACGGAACATCAACACTGATCCCGAGAGTATTAACAGCAGCCAGCACAAATATTGTGATGGTAACAGCGGCACCGCTCATATTAATGGTGGCACCCAGCGGGATGGAAACCGAATAAACCTCTTCATCAAGTTTCAGGCGGCGGCACAGTTCCATATTAAGCGGAATATTGGCGGCGGAACTTCTGGTGAAGAACGCGGTAACGCCTGATTCCTTGAGACATTTGTACACCAGCGGATACGGATTCTTTCTGAGCATGATGAACACAATGAGAGGATTTGCCACCAGGGCGACAAACAGCATGGTACCCACCAGCAGCGCCAGCAGACCTGCATACTCACTGAAAAATGAAACACCATTGGTTGACACATTGTTGTACACCAGACCGAGAATACCGAATGGGGCAAAACCGATAATCCATTTTACAATCTTAGATACCCCGTCGGCGCAGTCATGAAGAAACTGCTTGGTGGTTTCCGATGCAATGCCCTTCATGGCAAGACCGAGCACGGCGGCCCAGAACAGGATCCCGAGGTAGCGGCCCTCACTGATTGAAACCAGAGGATTTGAAATCATGCCGATCAACACATTTTTCAGAACCTCGCCAATCCCCTCCGGAGCTGCTCCGGAAGTGCCGGCGGCCGGAAGAGTAAGACTGATCGGAAACAGGAAACTTGCAACCACACTGAGCACCGAGGCGCACAGAGTACTTATCACATAAAGCCAGATCACCAGACGGAACTTGCCGCCAAGACTCTCTCGACCTCTGATCAATGATGAGGTAACCAGGAAAAAAACCAGCACCGGGGCGATGGCCTTGAGTGCTCCGACAAAGAAATCGCCGAGCAGATAGATCGCCTCTATTTTAGGAACAGTCACACCGAGGATAGTACCGATAATCATACCGGCGATGATCCTCAGGATCAGGCTGGTCCGGGAATACCAGCTGAAAACATTGTTTAATGAATTGGACATGTCAGTTTTCCTTGAAAAAACGGAATGAAAAAGCCGGTGTCAGGCAGGCACCGGCCATAAATCAGGCCTGGAAGGAGTCACGCAGTGTAACTGTCAGATTGAACACCGGATTTTCCCTGGTGTGGTGTCTGCAGTCGGCACAGAAATAACCTTCACGTTCAAACTGATAGGTTACAGATGGACTTGCATCGGCAAGATGCGGTTCAACCTTGGCACCATCGATAACTTTCAGGGAATCACGGTTGACAATTGACATGAAATCCTCGGCCGCACCCGGATTCGGCACCTTGAACAGACACTCGTACATATTGACACGGGCGTCGATGGCGTATTTTGCACTTACCCAGTGAATTACACCCTTAACCTTCTTGCCGTCAGGAAGATCCTGGCCCACGGTATCAGGTACATAGGTACAGTAGATGCAGGTGATATTGCCGTCCTGATCCTTGTCGCAGCGTTCAGCACGGATAATATAGGAATAGCGCAGACGTACATACTTGCCCAGCACCAGACGTTTATACTGCTTGTTCGCCTCCTCCCTGAAGTCGGCACGATCAATATAAATCTCACGGGTGAAATGAAGATCACGCTCACCGGCCTGCTGATCGGTCGGATGGTTCGGAGCCTTCTGCACCTCCTCCTGATCTGCAGGATAGTTTTCAATAACAACCTTTACCGGATCAAGAACAGCCATGGCACGTGGAGCCACATTGTTCAGATCTTCACGCACGCAGTTTTCGAGCGCACTCATCTGAACCACATTCTCCTGCTTGGTAACACCGATCCTGGAGCAGAACTCACGGATTGAGGCCGGAGTAAAGCCGCGGCGGCGCATACCGGAAATAGTAGGCATTCTAGGATCATCCCATCCGTCCACAATCTTCTCGTCAACCAGATATTTAAGTTTTCTCTTGGAGGTCAGACAGTATTCCAGATTAAGACGGCTGAATTCATACTGGTGGGGACGGGTCGGAGAATTAAGGGAGATATGCTCCAGCACCCAGTCATACAGTCTGCGGTTGTCCTGGAATTCCAGGGTGCAGATTGAGTGGGTTATGCCTTCCAGAGCATCGGAAATACAGTGGGTGAAATCGTACATCGGATAGATGCACCAGCGATCTCCGGTCTGGTGATGGGACTGGAATTTGATACGGTAGATTACCGGATCTCGCATGCAGATGAAACTTGAGGCCATATCAATCTTGGCACGCAGACATGCGGTTCCCTCCTTGAATTCGCCGTTCTTCATCTTTTCGAACAGCGCCAGGTTCTCCTCCACGGAACGGTCACGGTACGGGGAGTTTCTGCCGGGCTGGGTAAGAGTTCCGCGGTATTCTCTGATCTCATCGGGAGAAAGTTCATCAACGTAGGCAAGACCCTGATTAATCAGTTCAACGGCATATCCGTACAGTTTATCGAAATAGTTGGATGAATATTTCGGCTCGCCGTCCCATTTGAAACCGAGCCACTCCACATCCTGCTTGATGGAATCCACATACTCGGTATCCTCCTTGGAAGGATTGGTATCGTCAAAACGTAAATTGCATTTGCCGTTATAGTCACGGGCAAGTCCGAAGTTCAGGCAGATGGACTTGGCATGACCGACATGAAGATAGCCGTTCGGCTCCGGAGGAAATCTTGTTCTGATTGAAGTAAATTTCTGTTCCTCCAGATCCCTGTCGATGATCTGGCGTATAAAATTGGTAGGTTTAACTTCCTCTACCACTGGAGTATCTTCTGACACTTTACACCTCAAAACTCTTTGTTTGATCTAATTAAAAACTGCTTCATTATACCGTTTTTGCCGCTTTAAATCACTATGCAAAAACCCGGCACCGGTTGTTCAGCCAAAATAAAAAAACAGCAACCGGACACCGAACGCACCCGGCCGCCTGCACAAAGTTGCGAACACCTGTTACCGGCTCTGTTCCAGCACCTTGATCCTTTCATTTGTGAATTCGGTCTGGCACACGTACATTGGGGACAGTTCCGCCTCCGGAGCCTTGATGGTTACCGGGGAGCAGACACGGTCCTTTTCCTTAATCCATGCGAGCTGATCCTTTTTGATACGTTTTTTTACATCAGCAGGAAGACTCTTCCAGACAGCGTTGAGTTCACCGTCGCGGCGCATAAACTCAAGCTTGTAGGACAGATACTGATTGTGGATGAACTGACTGTCCGTCTCTTTCATGAATTTTGCCGATGAAAGAGCACTGGCGCAGTGGCCCCACATTTGATCTTCAGACTTCTGCATCAGATCTATATTGTCAATGCTGATCCCGGAACCGTCTGCGGCTATATGCAGCATAACGTTGGCAGAGGCACCCTGCTCTTCATAACTGTAAGGATCAGCAACCGGGCATTTTAGGATCCCGGCGGATTCATTGTAATCACATTTGCTAGGTATGTACTCGCCGTAGTCATCGCCCTTTTTGGCGGTTGAAACATAGCAGGTGCGGTTGACATAAATATTTCCGGCCAGAGTATATGATGCAAGCTCGGCATCATAGTCAATCAGCAGATCACCCTTGATTTCCGTACCGTCAGCCATGGTCTGCTCCTCTTTGGTGAGTTTGGCGTAGTTCAGGTGCTGACAGTAGGTTGCACCGTTGGATGCGCAGCTGAAGGTTTTGTAGTTGGCAAACAGCCCGTTCTCGTATATGGCGAATCTGCCGGTCGGAAACGGAACGTCAAAAACCTCACTCTGATCAATATCCTCCCCTGCTGATGCGGTACCGGCACAAACAGCAAGAGCTGCTACGGCCTGAAGAAATTTCCCGATCTTGATACTCATTTCAATTCTCCGTGATCAATTCACAAACATCTGCAGTGATTATAGAACATCGGGACGCAAATATTAATCGCTTTTGCCGCTCCGGAACGCAATTTGCGGCCGCAGCGGACCTTCTTTTAACGCTGTTCCTGTAATAACTGCAATTGAATTAATACAGTCTTTGGTATATATTTTCCGCAGATCAACCTGCAGATAGACTGAGGAGACAGATTATGATCATCATCAATGCAAACGCCTTCCTGGATGCCAGGGAATTCAGAATGTCAGATCTGATAATCGAGGACGGGAAAATAATCAGAATTCTTCCGGCAGGAAGTGCAGATCCCTTCGAGCCCGAGGTTATCAATCTGCAGGGGGCAAAACTGTATCCCGGATTCATAGATCTGCAAATCAACGGCTGCGGCGGCATCATCTACAACGATGCACCGACGGCTGAAAAAATCTCCTACATGCAGGAGATTAACAGCAGATCCGGTACCACCACCTTTCTGCCGACCCTGGTGACCACCACAGCAGAAAATATAGACTTTGCAATCGATGAGATGCGAAAATTCCAGGATCTTCACGGCAGGCTCAGTGTTCCCGGGATCCACATCGAGGGGCCTTTTATTTCACCTGCAAAATCAGGTATACACAACAAGGCCAACATCCGAAGATTCACTGATGAAAAACTCGCACAGTTCACTGCAGCACACAGGCAGATTGCCATGCTGACCCTGTCACCTGAACAGTTCACCGTTAAGCAGCTTGAAAGTCTTGCCGCCAGCGGCATTACCCTCTCCCTGGGTCATACTGCATGCAGCTATGAACAGTGCATACCGCTACTCGGTGCGGACAAATGCATTCATAACGCCACCCATCTCTACAACGCCATGAGTATTACCGCCAATGCACGCACTCCCGGAGCCTCGGATGCCGTACTCGACAGCAGAATTTATGCCGGGATCATTGCAGATCTGTGCCATGTGCACCCTGCCCTGATCCGCAACGCCCGCCGGTGTCTCGGAAACAGACTGTACCTGGTTACCGACGCTCTTGCCTCCGCCGGAGCTCCTGCTGACTTTAAATCCTTCAGTTTCTGCGGAAAAACCATGTATGTGAAGGATGAAGGATTCTGCGCAGATGAAAACGGAACACTGGGAGGCTCATCCCTGACCATGAATATCGGGCTCAGGAATCTGATTGAAAGCTGCGGATTCAGTGAAAATGACGCTATCAATATGGCAACAGTCATCCCGGCTCAGGCTATCGGACTGGATGACCGGCTCGGCTCAATTGCAGAAGGCATGGAGGCCAATCTTACTGTTCTTGACAGTGAATACAACTGCCGACTGACCGTATGTCACGGAGAAATACTTTACCGCGGGTAAACCGTCCGTAAGGCAGACTGCAGACCAGCGGCACAGTTCTAACGGTTGAACCCTGTCCGGATCTATTTTTTGGGAACAACACCAAAATCGGAAAATTTTAAGCTCATGTCCGGCATACACAAACCGGATCCGCTGAAACGGCTGCTGAATGAGAACTGAACCGGTAAAGCCCGCCTGACAGTTCTCATTTTACCCGCACAAAAAAACGGACCGGGAAAAGATCCGATCCGCTCTTAATCAGGCTTTACCGCCGGCAGTTGTACAAACTATCAGTCGTCTGTTTCTCCGCCTTCATAAACCTTAGGCTTTTCCTGATCTTTCTGAGCCTGCAGCTTTGCTTCACGCTGCTGTCTGAGAATATCCTCAGGACTCAGTCTGTTGGCGTGAGCCTGGATTTTCTGTTTCTTCAGAATATCTTCAGGTGTAATCATATATTCAGGTTTACCTATGGTAGGATCAACCTCATCCTCCTCATCTTCAGTATGCTGGAAGATGTCTTCGCCTTTTTTCTTCTCGATTGCATCAACAACCACCGCACATGAAGCATCACCGAGAATATTAACCACACTTCGACCCATATCAAAGATTCGGTCAAGACCGATAACGATTGCGATACCTTCGATAGGAAGACCGACAGATGTAAGGATCACCGATAGCATCAGAACACCGGCAGATGGGATACCGGCAGTACCTACAGAGGTAACTGCGATAGTGAACATCAGCAGGAACAGCTGCGGATAGGTAAGATCAACACCGTAGCAGAATGCAATGAAGATTGCGATAACACTCTGGAAAATTGCGGTACCGTCCATATTGATGTTGGCACCCATGGTCAGTACAAATGATGAAATCTTGTTGTCTACCCCCATTCTTCTGGTGCACTGCATGTTGAGCGGAATGGTACCCACAGAAGATGTGGACGAAAATGCAAATACCATTGCAGGAACCATGCATTTAAAGAACTGAACCGGACCAACTTTGGAGAATGACATCAGCATCACAGAGTAGATTACCAGAGCATGAACGGCGTAGCAGATATAGGCAACCAGCACCACTGCACCGATAGATCCGAGAATATGGGTTCCATGCTCGGCAACAACCGGACATAACAGGAAGAACACCGCCACCGGAGCTGCTTTCAGAATAGTCTTAAGAACCGCAGAGAATATCATATTAAGTTCGATAACAACCCTGGAAACACTGGCACTCTTTCTGCCGAGAGAAACCATGGCGACACCGATAAAAATCGCGGCAACAATAATCTGAATCATATTTCCTTTAAGAAACAGTTCGATAAAGTTGGAAGGAAACAGATTAACAATCGCATCCATAAAACTGAAAGTTGCTGTTTCATGCGCCTCGGCGCCGATTGCCGCTTTACTGATTGCCGGGAAAAGGCTTTTACAGGAAAGGGCAATGATGGTACCGATTAGCACGGCAATCACCGTGGTTGAAAGGAAATACGCCACCGTGTAGAAACCGATATTCTTAACCGATTTGACATCCTTGAGCGATGAAATACTTAGAATAATAGACACAAACACAAACGGAACAACCATCCACAGCAGCAGATTGAGGAATATGGTTCCGAACGGTTTGACATATTTATTAATCTCGGTTGAATAATCCTGGAAAAAGTAGCCCACTGCTATTGCCAGGATCGCCGATATAAGAATCATGACATTCTGCTTAAACATAATAACATCCTAAATACTCAAAATTATTAGCAATTTTATTCTTTTTCCTTTTTTTCTTTTGTGATCAACTAAATAATTAAAATAAAAAAGCCGAATAGTCCACGGCAGACTGCATAAGCATTAATATCCGGGTGATCAGCATGTAAAAATTCGAAAAAAAAGTTAAGTTCTGTATGTTAAGAATGTCTGCCTGCAGGAAAACAAGAAAGAGAAAACTTAAACTGATCAGTGTTTCAGAAAATATATAACAGGTGTGTAATCAAATAAAAAAACCGGCAGCTGCTGATTGGCCGGTTTACACAAAATGAATGAATTTTCGCGTGAAATTACAATCTACGGTGAAGGGAAATCAACACCGACGCCAACAGCGAAACTCATAAATATGGTGTTATCATAAAAAACATTTGCAACCAAATACTTCGGAGCAACATTCGCAAATTTCCACAAAATAGAAGTAGATCCAAAACTTTGAAGAAAAGAAGTAAGAATTCCCATTTTATCTATTCCAGGGATCTGACCGAATGTATTTGAACCCCAGCATCTCATCTCATTCGAATTGTCACTCGCTGTTTCATCACGTACCAAAGCACAGACAGAACGCTGTATTGCTGACACATCGATAATTTGTTTTTCGATTAAAATTGGGACATCGTCATTAATCGGAGAATAGTAATTAGTGGAAAAATCCCAATCCCCGTTCATAATAAGTTTGTACTGCCGATTACCAATTCCAACGAGTGCGTCTGCATCGGCATTTGTATCGTGCTTCTTTACAAAGCGGGTATCATACCGCGGATTTGTCCATATTCCCTTTATCGGGGAGCGGTAGTCATAGATTGAAGAATCTGGGGTTCCGGTGGTGCTGTCAGTTCGCGATACACGAACATTATTCGGTTCATCACTGCTGACAGTGATAAGATAACTGTCCATCTTATAGGCATTTTCGTCCCTTCCGATATCAACAAAGGTAAGATTTCGGATATCAACATCGTAACTGCCGTTTTTAACATGAGTAACATTGGTAATACCCTTGCCTATTCTCGGCCATTTTGTATATCTTGGATAGTATTCCTGCGGTGCATACCAGTACCAGAAATCCGCACCCTCTCTTAAGGTTATACCTCTTTTTTCTTCATCAATCTTTTTCGACCAGGAATTAGAACCTAAATTTATACCAAGGTAATGATCTGGGTATGATTCAGGTCTATTTCGATCGTGAGTCCAATCGCCAGTTGGAACACGACCAGTAAGTATGCTCATTTCTTGAGAGTACTCACTGTTATTCTGCGATACAAGACCACTTGCATCGTTACCCCAGCACCAGAGATTTTTGATTCTATCGAGCTCATCCTGTTCAGATGTATCCGGAGTAGACAGAGCACAGTGCGCCCAGTAACCGCTTTTTGAAATATAGTTGAACTTTATTCCATCCGGAGCCGGAACCCTTACAGGATTTGGAACAATTTTAACTATTGATGCTCCATGATTGTCTTCATAAAGACTTTGACCGTTTATATCCGTTACATTTTGGAGTAGTCTGGTATATTCAAAATCACCGCCAAGTTCCTTTGCGGTGTTATCACCCCAGCAGTAAATATCACCAACATTGGAGAGTGCGCATGAATGATTTACTCCAAGTGACAAATCAACCACATTGCTGAGAAAACCAGAACCTGAATTCTGAGTTCCTGTTACCACTTTTCTCGCATAGCCGACGGACATGTTTTCCGTTGTATATTCGGTTTCTCCCCATCCCAGCTGGGCACTCGAATTTTCACCCCAGCAGTAAACCTCACCGTAGTGAGTGATGGCACAGGCATGGCCGTTTCCGGTCATAACCTTTGATACTCCGGTCAGATTTACATAATAATCTGGAGCATTTTCATCAGTTACCTTCTCGTTTCTGATTTTAACGTTGAGCGGTGTTGCAGAGTAGTTACCAATCAAAAATGCAAGATTTCCAGCATGACCATCATCGTAAGTTCCTTTGCTCTTTTCTTCAGTGAATTTAGGTTCTCCCAGGTTGTTCCAGGCGTTGTTGCCCCAGCACATTACCTCACTGAGTCTGTTCACAGCACAGCGCCAGTCATCGGCAATACCGGTGCTCAGTGCCTCAAACCGGTATTTCTGTGTTGCCAGATATCCAGCTATACTTCCCGGAGTGATTTCATTCATGCCGGCAATATAATTCACCATCGGCTTAACTCTGGTTTCAAGTCTTTCAGCAATAGTTGCTGTGTCAACTGTCAGATCCAGTTTTTCAGTATCCTCAGGCTGAGGAATATAACCGGTTCTTACCAGGGTCTCACCGGCAATAAGAGCCTTTATGCATTGTGTCTTCTCTTCATCGCCGACGCACAGTTCAGGAGTTCCGTAGTCAGTTGCGGTAATATCTGTCATAACAGTATTGTCGATTCCGAGAGATTTGGTAATGGTATCGACTGTGGCTTTGTAGATTTCGGCGCTGGATTCCTTATTCCTCAGAACTATGTCAGCTATGGTGGTGAATGGAGATACAACAAATGCAGGAGCATCATCGTCGATTTGAGAATTGAAGGTATCCTCATCGAAATATTTTGTTCCGACAAGCATAAAATCACGGTCGGTCTCAGTGTCGGTGCCCAAAATATTATCAGTAACCCCCTTCGGCACGGTTGCCTTGAACTTTACAAATCCCTTTTCCTTAAGAATATCAATTCGATATTTATCAAGGTTAATCTCGATATCGCCGTTAACACCGGTTGTATACTCGGTTGTATCTTCCGAATGGCTGAATCTTTCATCGCACGGCAGTGACGGCTTGGTTTCATCTACAACGCATACCGGAATACCTTTCATATAGCCGTCGATAACCTTAACCTTGAGAATACCTGTTTCTACAGTATTCTGTTCATCAGAATTGTTATCATCGTTTGAATTTATGGAATTATTGCTATCACCCGATGGTTTTGAAGGTTTAACTGGTTGATTCGGTTTTACCTGTTCTGAGGTTGCTGCGTCGGATGCAGAATTGTCCTTTGCAGTCTGAGAATTATTTCCTGAAGAGCTTCCTCCGCATCCGGTTAAAAAGAAACCGACAATAATGGAGGCAATGAGTGATTTTTTAAAAGGTAGCATATATTTTCCAATATTTTAACAACAGCGGGGAAAGAATGAACCGGCAGTTTCCGAAAATTCCGGTCCGTCAGTAAAGCGTAACAGTCTCCCTCGAGGACGGTATTTTAACACAGCACCACCTGCAAAGTATACGGATAGCCTATCGATCCGTCATGCCGGGTATCAGCGAAACAACCGAACTTGGTACAGACATAATTTTTGTCTCGCCCCTTCCTATCTTTTTATTGCAAAAAATCACATTTATTATTAGAATTAGTTAAATTTTATTTCTTATTAAAGAAGAGAATCCAAATGAGTTTTGAATCAGAAAAACATTTTAACAATTACAAGAAGTTTCCACGCGGTCTGAGAAGAAGCGGTTACTTCACAATCAAGGAATCAACTGTTCTTGAGGAATGCGGCCATGCAATGACCGATCTCTATAACGGTAACAGAAAACCTAAAGATGAAGCAGAAAAATTATTTGTAGAGCAGATCGATTTAATCAGAAAACAGATTGCTGATCAGGTTGAATCCATCGATGTTGAGGTGATCACTGATTTCAACACCAAGTGCTATGCAAAATATCTTAAGGTTATGACACCTACCAAGATCCACAGACTCGGCAACCAGGCAGGTTCCCCTGATGATTCCGGCATGGACAGTTCTGAAGATTCATCTATCGAATAATCAGAAAGACAGTTCAGGATATACAAAAACAGCCCCTCATTCTGGGGCTGTTTTTGTATATGGTCACAGCAGATTAGAAATTTCCGTCAGTTCCACAGTGGCTGTTCAATCACTGTTTCAGCAGTATCAAGATTTATAAGTCTGATCGACTTTTCATCCAGGACCGCAAAAGTTCCGTACGACGGCTCCTTCGGCAAAGACAGTGAACCGGGATTAAAGCATCTCACCCCGTTTTCAAGAACATCATTTCTGACCCGGTGGGTATGACCGCTCAGGAAAAGATCTCCCTTTTCAAGAGGGAGTACGGAAGGATCATAAAGATGTCCGTGAGTCATAAATATGCGGTGACCGCAGAAAGGGATCTGATTGCAGTCAGCTGTAATCGGAAACTGCAGCATCATCTGATCCACCTCGGCATCGCAGTTTCCCCGCACTGCTATCACCCGGCCGCGTATGGAATTGAGCAGCTGTGAGGTTTTCCCTGCATCATAACCGTCAGCTATTCTGTTTCTCGGTCCGTGGTACAGCACATCGCCAAGCAGAAGATAACAGTCCGCATGAAAGGTGTTTTCACATAAATCCAGCGCCCGTTCAAGCGCGGTGGCGCACCCGTGAATATCGGAAATAACCGCAAAAAGCATAATCAGTGTAAACGCTCCATAATAACCTTTGATGCTACTTAAGATTGTTTAAAATCAACAATCCAACCTTTTCGCTTTTCAATAAGACTTAACTTTTTATAGGAAATACCACTTGAAATAATATTTCCATCAATATCTTTAACAAGGTAGGAGCCACTCTGTCTCCGACCGTATATAAATCCTGTCTGACTGTTTATCCTCACTTTATCAAACAG
>JAEEGJ010019930.1_pt1 | contig 14683 bp, 13 predicted proteins | sample 8958761 | NCBI WGS metagenome assembly JAEEGJ01 (sample SAMN16246546, study PRJNA631951) | gut metagenome | biome: gut microbiome; feature: rumen; material: RS-attached | host: Bos | place: Iran: Karaj | collected 2018-10 | reverse complement strand
GCGAGCATCCACCATGCCGCATTGCGGTTGCTGAACGAACACAGCAAGATTACCATTGCAGAAATCAAGGAACTCATCACCGAGGCGACATCGCTCAACACCAAGTTCAGTTTTGGCGGGCTTGGCCGTATGTTCCACCACAAGCTAACGCAGCTCATCGATGAAGTATCCAAGAAGTACAACGCAAAGACGCTCAACTACATCACGGACCTCATCACAGTTGCGGACTGGCTAAAACTATTCATCAACAAGACGGCCCTCGAAAACCACGCCTTTGGATTCTATAAGGAATACAAAGACGAACCGGAAGGAAAATTCGCGGCGCTCAAGCCCATGTTCCAATGGCTGAACTTTGAGGTCGCCAATGTCTAACACGCCGTATAAGCTGTCGAACGCGCCGCTTATTGCGGAGCAGCAGATAAAGAATCGTTTGGAATCGCTCGCCCAAGAATTGAAGGCTTGCGATTTCGATGTGATTTTATCTGCACTTACCGGCAGCTACATGTTTGCGGCAGACATTTCTCGGAAAATTGCAAAACCCGCCTTGAAAATCTATTTCATCAAGGCGTCAAGCTACGGCGATTCCACGCAATCCAGCGGAAAAGTCCAAATCAGCGGACTCGAAAAACTTGACATCAAGAACAAGCGCATTTTGCTAGTCGATGATATTCTCGACACGGGCAACACGATGTTCGCACTCGTGCAAGCCATTGCAGAATCCAGCCCAGCCTCCATCAAGACTTGCGTACTGTTGAACAAAGAATCACGACGAACGGTTGACTTCCACGTCGATTTTGTCGGTTTTGAAATTGAAGATAAATTTGTGGTTGGTTACGGTCTCGACTATGCTGACGAATACCGGACCCTGCCCGAAATATGGACACTTGAAAAGCTATGATAGAAAACAACCCGAATGAAACCGACGACTTGAACGAAGCCAAGAAACACGCGACACAAACGTTCGCCGCCCTTGAACGTAGTTTTTCAAGAATGGCGTATCGCAAGCGGAATACCATCCGTATTATCGTTTGTCTCGTTTTCTTTTTCCTGGGTTATCAAGCAAACAACTTGTTTAGCAGCGGTGTCCCGACCGAAAAGATTATCGAAAAAATAGCGGCACAGCCGGACCTTCCAAGCAACAAGTGCAAGTTCCGCTACGACCGCCCCATGGAATACGCCATCATGCACGAATGCGTATTCGCCCACGATATTCCGACAAACGAAGTCAAGCTCATCCAACGCATCAACTACTGCTCTTGCGCTTTGGAACGCGTACAAAAAAAGAAGCCCTTCCAAAAAATGTTCGAGAACAATCTGGAGGACTTCACTTTCAAAATTCGCGAAGAGATTCTCTGCAAGGATGAAAAGATTCCACAGGCTCTGGAAATCGAATCTGAATCTTCTACTACAAAATAAGCATTCCGTCGCCGTAGCTGAACAATTTCATTCTGTTCTCTACGGCCATTTTGTATGCATCAAGCGTATTTTCGCGACCATAGAACGCAGATACCAAGAGAATCAGCGAACTCTTTGGCCAGTGGAAATTAGTCAAAAGCCCATCGACGAGTTTGTACTTGTATCCCGGATAGAAGAACGCGTATGTCACGCCTTTTTGCGGTTTCAGGAATCCGTTCGCATCGGCAATAGTCTCGACGACACGCGTGCTAGTAGTGCCCACAGTCACAATGCGCCCGCCATCGCGTTTAGCCTTATTGATGATGTCGGCATTTTCCTTGGTAAGTTCGTAATGTTCGCCATGCATCTTGTGCTGCGAAAAGTCTTCAACAGAAATGTTCTGGAACGTACCCGGCCCTACATGAAGCGTCACTTCAGCGACATAGACGCCCTTCGCTTTCAAGTCTTCGAGCATTTGTTCACTAAAATGGAGGCTCGCTGTCGGCGCGGCAACGGCACCTGCGTACTTCGCAAAAATCGTCTGGTACGCCTTTTTGTCGTCTTCGTCATCGGGGCGTTCAATATAAGGCGGTAGCGGAACATGCCCTTCCTTGTTCATGACTTCTTCCATCTCGGCAGGCGTCTTTTCAAAGCGCAGAACACGGTTACCATCTTCTTCGTGAACTTCTTCCACGAACGTGCGCACGCCCGCAAGCTTGAGTTCTCGCCCCACCTGGAACGCCTTGCCCGGATGCACTTTCGCTTCAAAGCGGGCCTCGCCCGCCTCGGACGGGTTCAGCGCCTGCACCAAAAGCACTTCGACTTGTCCGCCAAACAGCGTCTCGCCATAAAGACGCGCCGGAATCACCTTCGTATTGTTCACGACTAGGCAATCGCCCGGGCGGAACAAATCGACAATTTCTGGAGCCTTCATGATGCGACGTTCACCGCCATCCTTCGGGCAATAGAGAATATGCGTTTTGCCCTTGCCTGCCGTACGGCTTGCAATCAGTTCTTTCGGGAATTCAAAGTTATAATCAGAAAGACGGCACTCCATTATTAAGCCTTCATCTCTTTCAAAGTCATTTTCAATTTTTCAATCATTTCCAAACGCAGCGATTCCGGTTTCAGGATTTTCACATCCGAAAGGACGCCGAACAACCAAGTTTTAAAATCCGGAGTCAGACGGAGCTTCAGATTGACAATCATATTTTTTTCCTTGTCCTCGGTAATTTCTGCAACCGGAGAAAAACGAGACTTGAGGAACTGTGTCTTGAGCCACCCCGACTTGATGAGGAGCGATACCACTTGCGGGTTTTCTGTAGAAACGTACTTTCCGAACGCATACTTGTAATGTTCTTCGGCTTTGAACGGTTCCCGCAATGCAATGGACGAAACATTCGTCTGCGCCATGGCCACAATATTTTCAACAAGGTAATTCTTAAAGATATGAGTTTCGGGATACGAATCGTCGGCCGCAATCAGGTAAAGCGTATCTACACGCATAATAAGCTTCACCGGGCTCACTTCTTTCGTTTCCTTTTCGGAGCCTTCATTCGTGCTCTTATACGTAATCCGGACCTTGAATCCTTCACGGATGGCCTTTAAAAGCTTTGACACAGTCGCATCTTGAGCCTTGTGGTCACAGAACGGGCCATAATCCATGATGTAATTCGGATCGAGCGTAATTGCTTCGGCCTTGAAGTTATCGGGATCCGTCGTCTGCATCGATGTAATAACGCTATCAATAAGCTTTCTGTTTTTCAAATCCAAAGGTGTCGTATCATTCATCGTCTTCTTCAGCTTTTCGAGCTGCTTGACAATTTTCTGATTGAAATCCACCTTCTGTTCGGTTTGGATAACATAAAACGTTTCGCCATTTTTCTTGAACTTATGGAGCCCGCAGTTTTCTTGCTGTAGAGCATCCAAATGACGGAAAATCGTTCTGGGGCCACACCCCATAGCCTCCGCAAGCATCGTGACCGTCATCGGCACACGAAGTTTATTCTTGATTTTATTGATTTTTTCGTATCCTGTAGCCATATTGCCCCTCTGTTTAAGTCCTTATTACTCTAAGGCGGTTGCCCACCGCCACCGACCGCGCCAATCCCGCAACAGCAAGAAGCGCAAATTCTCTTTGCAAAACATTATTCACACGGCCTTCAACCAAAAGCCGGTCCCCCACGCACGTCACACGAACAAATGAATTTTTCAGTATTCGAAGTGAAGATAATTTTTCCATTATATTGCGGCATTGTTCCCGCTTTCCAATGTTTTCTTTTAGAATAGCGGTACCAATCAAATTCAACGAAATAATTCCTGAGATACTTTCGATACGGGATTTCAGCTCAGTCGGATAAATTTCATCCTCGTAGAAAAAGGAAACTTTTGCAGCCCCGGATTTGACTTCTACACCATACTTAAAAATAGGATTCGAAGAATCATCGAGAACATCCCAAACTTTCCGTTCCAATTCTCGGTCAGAAATCTTGGAATTTTTGCGAACACGTACCAAGTTCACGCACCCACGCAAGCCTGCAATATCGCTTACACACGACTGTACCGCACGCTTTATTGCAAGGCTACTCACAAAGCCGCGCAAATAGACAATTCCCTGCCCCGCTTCGACCGTAATATCTTCGCTGAGGCCGTTAGATAAACTTTCCAAGCGTTTCCGAACAACAGAAACAACTTCTTCGTTGGGAGGATTATCGGCATGGCGAGGAAAACTCATAAAGATGAGCATTCCATCATCCATTTTTACGACAAGCTTATCCTTAGTTTCGTCTTTAACCACACCAACGGCAATTCCAAACTGTTTGCGAAGCACGTGATAGACGTGGTCCCCAAGCAACGTATGAACGCATTGGGCCGGCAAAAGCCTGTAACCCTCAGGAGATTCCTCATGCTCTACAGCAATTCTCGGGCCTTCATGCTTTTCTTCTGAAAAGCCGTTTTGCTTATAAACAACGACTTCGCGATCTCCAGACTGAAAAAAACTTTTGACAACACTCGGCCTAGCCGCACCGTCAAAATATATCCAGTCGCCAGGAAAAATACGGTTATGCCCGTAAACTTTGGCATAATCCGAATTTTCTTTGTCCTTGCAACAAAAGGCGAACTCCTGCGAAAACGCGACATGGAACGTACCGCATTGCGTACAAACACAGAGTAACGGGATTCCGCGTTCCATCCCCCCATACGTCGAAAACTCTTCCATGGCGCATAAGTCATGGACCACCGCCTGTTGGCAGTGTCTGCAGTAAAGCAGCCTAGAGTACAATCTGTAGGGGAAGTATTGACGCACTTTAGTAGATTGTTAGAATTAGACTAGAATCGCAATTACGTCATTCTGAGGGAACCGAAGAATCCAGTGAAATTTAACTGGATCCTTGAATCCGTTCAGGATGACGATAACGCAAAGGCTTACTTCATCAGAGGCATTGCCACGTCGATGCGGCGGAGCACTTCTTCCTTGCCGATGATTTCGAACATTTCCCAGAGGCCCGGGCCAGCGGTAACGCCGGAAACAGCGAGACGCGGGGCACCGACGAGTTCACCGACCTTGTGGCCGCAACGTTCGGCGAGGTCGTAGAAACCCTTCTCGATGACCGGAGTCTTGAAATCTTCGATGGAAGCGAGCATGTCGCGAACAAGCGTGGCGACTTCCTTGGAGCCTTCGCCAAAGTGCTTCTTGGCACCCTTCTCGTCGTAGGTGGTCGGGGCGACAAAGAAGTACACGGCCATCTCGGCCAAGTCCTGCACAAAGTGGGCGCGCGGCTTGAGCTGCTTTACGATTTCGTCGAGGCGAGCTTCCGGTTCGTTGGAAAGGTCGATGCCCTTCGCGGCAAGGCCTTCCTTCATTATTCCCTTGAGGAACGCGTCATCGCACATGTGGATGTGCTGGCCGTTCATCCACTGCAACTTCTTTTCGTCGAAGCTGGCGGACTTCGGGTTGATGCGTTCGAGCGTGAAGCTTTCGACCATTTCCTTGATGGTCATGACTTCGCGGTCGTCACCCGGATTCCAGCCGAGGAGAGCGAGGTAGTTCACGAGCGTTTCGGGCAAGTAGCCGAGATCGCGGAAATCACCCACGGAGGCGGCGCCCTTACGCTTAGAAAGTTTACCGCCGTTCTTGTCGAGAATCACCGGCAGGTGGCACCAAACAGGCGGTTGCCAGCCAAAAGCTTTGTACAAAAGTTCATGCTTCGGCGTGGAGCTGATCCATTCGTCGCCGCGGAGCACGTGCGTCGTACCCATCAGGTGGTCATCGACGACGCTTGCAAAGTGATAAGTCGGGTAACCGTCGCGCTTGATAAGCACGAGGTCGTCCAAAAGTTCGTTCTGGTAGCTGATGTGGCCACGAATCATGTCGTCGAATTCGGTGACGCCGGTTTCGGGAACCTTGAAGCGAATCACGGCCTTTTCGCCAGCGGCAATGCGGGCTTCGGCTTCTTCGCGACTAATGTTACGGCAGTGACGGTCGTAACCCGTGACCGGCACGTGGCTCTTTTCCTGTTCGGCGCGAACTTCCTGCAAACGTTCTTCGGTGCAGAAGCAGTAATAGGCGCAGCCCGCATCCAAAAGCTTCTTGATTTCGCGGTGGTAGATGTCCAAGCGTTCGCTCTGGAAGTACGGACCGCAATCGCCTTCGCAACCCGGACCTTCATCCCACTGCAGACCCAACCATTTGAGGTCACGCATCAGGTCGTGCAAGGCCGTTTCATTATAACGTTTACGGTCGGTATCTTCGATACGCAGATAGAACGTGCCGCCCATGTGTTTGGCAAAGAAATAGTTGTAGATAGCCGTACGCGCACCGCCCACATGCAGGTAGCCTGTAGGGCTCGGGGCAAAACGCACGCGGACAGGACGGTTAGAATTGCAATTTTCGCACATAGATTCCTCATTTTGATTTTACGTGTCAAAAAATAGCAATTTTCCTATATTTGCAAAGTCAAACAAATCCATCATTCTCCATTTAAGGGCTATTCATGGAAACTTTAAATTCCATTCTTGATTCTATTGACGGGTACGTGTGGGGTGTCCCCCTGATAGTCATTATCTTATTCGTGGGATTCTTGCTCACGATTCGTCTCGGTTGTTTGCAGGTTATCAACTTGCCTAACGCTCTGCGCTACATGCTGCACAACGAAAAAGGCGGCGACGGCGAAGTTTCAAGCTTTGGAGCGCTCTGTACAGCTCTCGCCGCAACGATTGGCACAGGCAACATCGTGGGCGTCGCAACCGCTATCGGAACCGGAGGACCGGGCGCATTATTTTGGATGGAAGTCGCTGCGTTCCTCGGCATGGCTACCAAATACGCCGAAGGTCTGCTCGCCGTCAAGTACCGCACCATGGGCAAAGACGGCAAAGTCTTGGGAGGACCATTCTACTATATCGAAACGGGCATCAAGGAACGTTTCGGCTGGAACATGAAATGGCTCGCAATTTTGTTCGCCATTTTCGGCGTGCTCGCGGGGCTTCTCGGAATCGGAACCATCACACAAGTGAACGGCATTACTTCGGCCATGGCACGGCTCACTCCGAACGCCCCTGAACTCATCAATCTCGGCGGCAATTCCATTTCATGGACTACCGCAATCACGGGCCTACTCGTCACCGCATTCGCCGCAACAGTTATCATTGGCGGGCTCAAGCGCATTGCAAAGGTTTCGACATACATTGTCCCAATCATGGCGATTATTTATATCCTTGCCTGCATGCTCCTGCTGCTCCTCAACTTTGAACAAATTCCAACGGCCATACAAACTATCGTGCAAGCAGCGTTCAATCCGAGTGCCATTACCGGCGGCGCCGTAGGTACAATCTTCATAGCCATGCAAAAAGGGATCGCACGTGGCATCTTCAGTAACGAAGCGGGTCTCGGTTCAGCCCCGATCGCCGCTGCCGCCGCAAAGACAAAAGAACCTGTTCGTCAAGGCCTAGTCTGCATGACAGGCACATTCTTCGACACCATCATCATTTGTACAATGACGGGTCTTGCAATTGTCGTCTCGGGCGCTTGGGATCCAAAACTCGGACTTGAAGGCGTAAACATCACCATGGAAGCATTCTCCCGTGGCCTTGCAATTATTCCCGCAGGCTCAAACATCGCTCCATTCTTCCTCGCCATTGCGCTCGTATTCTTCGCATTCACGACAATTCTTGGTTGGGCATACTACTCCGAAAAATGCCTACAGTACCTGATGGGAGGCAAGAACGCAAAGGCCATACTTGTTTACCGTTGGGTCTATATCGCCGCCATTTTCATCGGTCCTTACCTCACGGTCAGCGCAGTCTGGACAAGCGCAGACATCTTCAACGGGCTCATGGCATTCCCGAACTTGGTTGCGCTGATTCTCTTGAGCGGCATTGTTTCGAAGGAAACCAAAGATTACCTGGAACGACTCCACAACGGGCATGTGGGCGATTAGTTAGTAACGCAGTTAGTTTCGCGATTATACAAAAAAGGCCTCCCGCAAGGAGGCCTTTTAAAATTTGCTTTGAACGCTTCTTATTAGCGTACACCGCATGTCAGCGGAACATCAATATCAAATTCCAGAGTCGAACCGACAGGTATTCCACTAGCATTCACCTGAATTTCTTTATAGTCATTCCCGCTAAGAGCAACCTTATTAACGGTACCCTTAAAAGCACCCGTCGTAGAATTTGCTTTTGCACGATCTATTTGGCAGAATACATAACCATCATTTTGTACACTCACAACGACAGCCGAAGTGCCCTTAGGCAAATCGATAGCACCAGCCTTTTGTGTCGTCGTAATTTGATATTCCGGACCGTCAGTAATCTTTACAGCCGGGCAAGTCTTTACTTCAATCATGGTATTGTCGTTATTCTTGACCACGAGCTTCGGAACATATCCCGGATTCGCCGCAGTAAAGGTCTTGACATACGCTTCCGAGCCAGGAGCACCATCCCATTCATAGGAAAGCGTCAAACCGGGACTTGTGGTGCAACCCGTTACCGCCCACGCCACATCAGGTGTCGCAGTAAAGTCCACCGACTTAGACGCTGTAGTGCACGTGCAACCCGTAATCTTAGCACCGTTCACATGGACCGGAGAGCATGTCACAGGATAACTGCTACCACCGAGGGTGACAGTCACTGTAGCGCCATGGCTACCCGATGTCGCATAAGAAACAGACTGCGAAAGACCAGAGGCGCCCGTAGCTTCTGCAGTAGGAGGCGTTCCGCCTTCAAAAGTCCAAGCGAACGAAGCTTTGATCAAATCAGTTGTAGCGACTGACGCGCCACGGGTAAACTTCCAGGTCGTCTTTACGCCCACATCAACCGTAGCAAGAGCCGGATCCGGAGCACAGGTACCAACACCATTTGTAATAACAACTGCAGAACTCGAAGACTGGATCACCGGGCCAGGTCCCTGAGTAGAAGACCTTGGCGTATAGGAATACGGAGTCGAAGAAGACAGATTGATTTGGAACTCAGAAGAAGAAGACTGAGGCTGCTGCGAAATCGAAGAACTCGGGCTAGAGAACGTCGCAGACGAAGCCGGAGGAGGCTGCTGTTTAGAAGAACTCGATGATTCCGGAGTTCCTTCAAAGCATTGCGGACATAATTCTCGCGTCAGCACGTCCTTGACAACACCGAATGCCGGATCTTCCATCTCCATGCCCATCGTTTTATCGTCTTCATCGGCTTTAAAAATTTCACCACTACCGCACGCCCAAAAAGTTGCGGCCAAACCGAAAGACATCATTCCTAGATAGAACTTTTTATTCATAAAAAACCTCTTTGATAGAAAAATAACTTAAAATAGGGCGAGATGCAAATACTGTAAGCGTTTTTTATTAGGGAAATTGCAAAAAAAACGCCCCGGAAAAAATCCGAAGCGTTTGTAAAGTTATTTATACAGTCCAGTCGTATCTCTATAATACACTAGAAGTCAATAATACCCGGATCAAAAGATGATGTGGGAGTCGAATTGGACGAACTGGGCTTTGGCTCTCCCGAAGAAGAACTTACCAATATCACTTCCTCAGACGAAGAACTCACTTCCTTGGCCTTAACCACAAGCATCGGATCCCCTTCGCTATCGGTACCGCAAGCAAGCACCTCCGTGGTAAACTGAACCATCGGTTCCTTGTTTCCTATCGAGGAATACTTCACGGTAATCTTCGTGGACCCGTTTCCTCTCTGTTCTCCACTGACAAGTTCTCCACCAATTCCAATATCCATCCAGTTGTGCTTGGCACTAAGCGTGCTACCATCAGGACCGGCAACATACCAATCGACTTCTTCGCCAACAAATATTTCGCGCTTGCTTACAGCACAATGGCCTTCAGGTAAAGCACTAGACGAAGACTTCGCCTGCGACGAGCTGCTCTTTGCCACAGAAGAAGACGAAGGTTTATCTACCGCAGAAGAAGATGTTGCAGGTCCGCCACCTTCCTCATATACGGTGAGATTGTCGCAGTCAAAGTATTCACCGTCGAAGTAAATCCCAGGACCGAATTTCTTGCCAGCTTTTTGGAACTTCACCGTAATTTCCGGCAGGCCAGATCCAGTAATTTTGCCACTGACAATATTCTTTTCGATTTCGTTATTCAAGTCCCAATTAAAATCAGCAGAATCCTTGGAGCCATCATCCGGCAGATAACGCCAAATGACCTCGTCGCCTACATGGACAACGTCCGGCATCAGCAATTCGCACTTGCCAGAAACATGCTGCGGATCCGTTTTCTTACTGCTCGAAGATCCCTTGGAATCGCTGGAACCCGAATCATCGCCAGAGCTGGAATATTTAGTCGAAGAAGAAGACTTGGTAGAGCCGCTGCTATTTTTCCCAGAACTAGAAGATTTGGATTTCGAGCTACTGGACTTGTCCTTCGAGACGCTACTGCTACTTTCTTCCTCATCGGAAGAACTGCTGTGGACGACAAGTTCAACATCACAGTTCTTTTTGCCCTTGCAGTATTGCTTGATAAAGGATTTCGCCATCTCGATGCTGTCTGCTTCTTCAATTTTTTTCTTAACCATTTCGTCAGCATCGGTAACATAGACAATATCGCCTTCGCCGCAAGCCCACATAAAGAACATTGCAGACGAAATAAATAATGGTAATAAAACTTTCCGATCCATATTTTTCCCCATTCTTTTAAATTCTATTCCTGTACCTCACCATCCACCGAAATTTTACGTTGTCCTGTAATGAACTGGTGAACATAAGGATTACTTGTATTTTTTATCTCATCGACGGTCCCCACCTCGATGATTCTCCCATTCAATAGCATGGCTATTCGGTCAGCCACTTTAAAGGCGCTCACCATGTCGTGCGTCACCACGACCGATGTCACGCCAAGCTTACTCTGCATATCCAAAATAAGATCATTAATGACGTCACTGGTAATCGGGTCAAGACCCGTCGTCGGTTCATCGTACAAAAGAATTTCCGGATTGAGCGCAATCGCTCTCGCAAGCGCCACGCGCTTACGCATACCGCCCGAAAGTTCCGACGGCATCTTTGTACGGAAAGACGGCACCAGGTTAATCAACTTGAGTTTCTCGGTCACCACGTCCTGGATTTGCTTTTCGGACAATTCCGGATGATGTTCGCGAAGAGCAAAAGCAATATTCTCGCCCGTGTCCATGGAATCGAACAAGGCGCCCATTTGGAACAACATTCCCATTTTGCGGCGAATCGTTCGCGTATCGAAGAACTTCGGTGTACTGATAGTCACGCCATCGACCGTCACTTCACCGCCATCCGGCTGTAGAAGCCCGATCATGTGCTTCAAGATAACAGACTTACCGCCACCGGACTTACCGATGATGACCATCGTTTCGCCACGGCGAATATCCAAGTTCACATCTTCGAGAACCGTCTGAGGTCCAAAGGATTTTTTCAGTCCCTTGAGTCGGATAGCAATATCGTTCGGGTCGATTTTTACATTCGGCATAAACTTAAACCTCTAGAAGAACATGAACGCATCAAGAATAAAGTCAGAAACCAAAATCATAAGGCAACTGGAAACCACAACGCTCATCGTTGCAAGCCCCACGCCATGAGCCCCCGCCTTGGAGTGCGTCCCGTGGTAGTACGCAAGCACAAAGATGATTGTTCCAAAAACAACAGATTTGATAATCCCCGCCCACAAGTCCAAGTTTTCGAACAGGTACTGCATACCGGTTGAATAGGTGTAGGTCGTGATGTCCAGCGCAAGTACACAAACAATCCAACCACCAATCAACGCAAGTGCATTCGAGATGGCGGTCAGGCACGGAATCATCGTCAAAAATGCAAAATACCTCGGCATTGCCAAATAGCGGTATGGGTCGAGCCCAAGCACCTCGTAAGCCGAAAGTTCTTCCTTTTCTTTCATGGAGCCGATTTCGGCAGCAACGGCGCTCCCAACGCGTCCCGAAAGCACTATCGCCGTAAGCAAAGGTCCAAGTTCAATCAGCACCATCTTGCATGCGGCCGTACCGACAAACTTGTCCGACACGAGGTTGTGGAACTCGAATTCCGCCATGATGGTCGCGACCATCCCCGTGAAGATGGACGTCACGAACAAAAGCGGAAGCGAAGAAACGCCCACGGAAATCATTTCTTTCACAATCAAGGAAGGATTTTTGTGGATATAGCGGAACTGCTTGACTGTAATAAGCAAGATGCAAATGCATTCGCCAACCGCGGCTATTGCATCGACAATCACTTGTCCAATCCAATGTATAGGTCTCAGAATCAACGGCATTTGTAACCCCTAAAAACTTCCGAAGTCGGCGACCTGCGGACCGCCACCATCGTCATCTGAACCATATTGATAATCTTCGTCGCCTTCCATACCTTGCTGGTCGGTCGCATCGTAGAACGTCGTATATTCCGGCACGAAGCTCATGTCGATATCCTTCACAGAACCGTTACGGTGCTTGGCCACGATGAGCTTCGCCTTGTAGCGGTCTTCGTCCTTATGCGTCTGGACGAACTCGCGTTCCACGAACCACACCATGTCGGCGTCCTGTTCGATAGAACCGGATTCGCGCAAATCCGAGAGCTGCGGACGTTCGCGACCTTTCTCTTCGACCTTACGACTGAGCTGGGCAAGCGCAATAACCGGGATACTCAGTTCCTTCGCGAGAATCTTCAGGCCACGAGAAATCGCACCGATGGCGACCGCGCGGTTTTCTTCCTTACCGGTCTTCATCAACTGCAAGTAGTCGATGATGAGGAGGTCGAGGTGTCCCTTGTGCTTGAGCTGACGAGCCTTGCTCATGAGCTCCATAATGCCAAGGTCGGCGTTGTCATCGACGAATAGCGGGGCCTGGTTAATCGGTGTCACCGCAGCGATGAGCTTTTTCATTTCGTCGTGGTTGAGTTTACCATTACGCAGCCGGCTCTGATCAACTTGCGCCTGCGAGCAAAGCAGACGCTGGGCTAGCTGCATGCCGTCCATTTCCAAGCTGAAAAAGGCAACGTTCTTGCCGTAGCGAATGGAGGCGTTCGCAGCTACTGTGAGCGCAAAAGATGTTTTGCCGACACCCGGACGGGCCGCCAGGATAATCAAGTCGGAATTCTGGAGACCGTTTGTAAGTTCGTCGAGTTCCGTAATACCTGTAGGCACGCCCGTCATGCCGTCCTTACGGTTGTTCAGGCGTTCCAAAAGCGGAGAGACAAAGTTGTCGATGGACTTCAAGGTGTTGCGCACCTGATTATCGGCAATCGCAAAGATATCACGTTCGGCATCTTGCAGCACATTGTCCGGCGTCGATGCCGGGTCCATCGACTTGCGAATGATTTCAGAAGAAGTGCGGATGAGTTTGCGAAGCACCGCCTTGTTGCGCAGGTGTTCCAACTGCCACGGGACATTCGCCGAAGACGCGACGGATTCCATCAATTCAAAGATGTATTCGCGACCGCCGACAATGTCGAGCTTGCCCATCTTCGTAAGTTCCGCCGAAAGCGTCACGGGATCGATGGGAGTAACAGCCTTGTTCAAACTGCAAAGAGCGTTCCAAATCAGCTGATGACGTTCCAAGTAGAAGAAGTCATCGTCCGTAATAGCCATCACCGCGACGCCCATTACTTCGGGGTCACGCAAAATACCGCCTAGCAGGCAGCGTTCGGCCTCGATATCGGCGGGCATTTGGCGACCATCAAACGACTTCGATGAATTTTCTTCTGACATAACTTTACCAAGATAAATATACAATAAAAATTTACATAAGACTTTGGAGAATCGCTTATAATGAGACGAAAAGGGATAAAAAAAGAAGATGCCCCTTAAGTGGGGCACCACAAAGCTTTGCGTGAGTGCGCGGGGAATGCTATAGGTCCGCAGCTACTTGGCTGCGGTGAAGAAACCGCTACGTGGAATGTGCACTTTCCACGTCAACCATTTGAGTTGTTTGTCCGTGGTCATCGCATAGGCATCGACAAGCGAAACAGTCTTTACGCCATTGAAGTCGAGCGCAGTTCCTGCAAGGTCGTTGAAGTTTTTACCCTTGCTGAACACATCGTAGAAAAGCGGTTCGCTAAAGGTAATCATGATTTCGGGGGCAATAAAGGAAAGTTCCTTTGTCAGCATTCGACGGAGCGACGCGAGCAAAATCGGAGAGAGCGCACGCGGAGCATCCTTGTAGAAATACGTGACGCCAAGAGTCTCCGGGGCGAAACCAAGACTTCCGAACAAACGAACAATCATTTCACCAGTTGGCGTTCTGAAGAAATTCCCAATCGGTTCACCAGGTTTGGGGGCAGCCAGCAAAATCAATAGACGAGGATGTTCCGGACCTTCATAGCGAACAACGTTTGCCGCACGAGCATAAAGCGCATCGGCCTTGAGCGCATCGTAGAAGGCGCCGATAGAATCGGCGAGTTCGTAAGCAGCGGTCGTTTTCTTGACGGCGCGCGGGGCAATAGTCATCGCGGCATCAAGTTGCGGCTTTGCAGCAGGCGCTGGGTTCGGCTGCGGAGCGGGAGCGGATTGCTGGAACGCGGGTTGTGCAGGCTTTTGGAACGCAGACGGGGCAGAAAATGCAGACTGTGCCGGATTCGGGAACGGCGCGGGATTCGCAGGAGCCGAAGCGGCAGGACGCATTTGAGGCTTTGCAGGAATCGCCGGACGCGGATTTCCAGCAGGAACAGCGGACTTTTTACGAGTCAATGTCCATGGTTCATCAAGGAGCAAATCCTCCTCTCCCATGTCCATCTGGCCTTGCAGATATTTGCGAAGTTCGCTAAAATCAAATTCTTCGGGCATGTCGTTCCTCTACACGTTCTTTAACTTGTCGAGAGTAAAATCTACTA
>JAEEGJ010019926.1_pt1 | contig 14686 bp, 12 predicted proteins | sample 8958761 | NCBI WGS metagenome assembly JAEEGJ01 (sample SAMN16246546, study PRJNA631951) | gut metagenome | biome: gut microbiome; feature: rumen; material: RS-attached | host: Bos | place: Iran: Karaj | collected 2018-10 | reverse complement strand
GTATGCCACGGTGGCCTTGCGGAGAATGCTGCAAATCCTGGCGTGGGTGTACTGGATGAAAGGACCGGTGTTGCCGTTGAAGTCTATGCTTTCCTTGGGATTGAAGAGCATAGTCTTCTTGGGATCCACCTTTATGATGAAGTATTTGAGTGCGCCAAGGCCTATCATGTGATAGAGCTTGTCCTTCTCTGCTTCTGAGAGGTCAGCCAGCTTGCCGCTTTCCTCGGAGGTCTTCTTTGCCTCCTCGTACATACTCTGGATGAGGTCATCGGCATCCACAACGGTGCCCTCGCGGGACTTCATCTTGCCTTCCGGGAGCTCCACCATGCCGTATGAAAGGTGGTAGATGCGGGAGGCCCAGTCAAAGCCCAGCTTTCCAAGGATGAGCTTGAGGACCTGGAAGTGGTAGTCCTGCTCGTTACCCACCACGTACACGTGGGAGTCCAGGTTGTACTGGGCAAAACGCCTTTCTGCGGTGCCAAGGTCCTGGGTGATGTAGACCGATGTGCCGTCTCCGCGGAGGACCAGCTTGCGGTCCAAGCCGTCGGCGGTGAGGTCACACCACACGCTGCCGTCCGGTTCCGTCTCAAAGACGCCCTTGCGGAGGCCTTCCTGCACCAGTTCCTTGCCCAGGAGATAGGTGTCGGACTCATGGTCAACCTTGTCGAAGGAGATGCCCAGGGCCTTGTAGGTCTCATCGAAGCCGGCGAAGACCCAGCCGTTCATCATGGTCCAGAGGGCGCGGACATCGGGGTCCCCTTCCTCCCACTTGACCAGCATCTTGTGAACATCGTCCAAAACTTCCGGATGCTCCTTCTCCATCTTGGCGTAGGCCACGTAGCAGTCCCCTACCAGGTGGTCTCCCTTCTTGCCGGTGCTTTCCGGGGTGGCGCCGTTGAACAGCTTCTGCCAGGCATACATGCTCTTGCAGATGTGCACGCCGCGGTCGTTCACCAGGGTGGCCTTGATAACGTCGTTTCCGCAGGCCTTGAGGATGCGTGACACGCTGTCTCCAAGGAGGTTGTTGCGGATGTGGCCAAGGTGAAGGGGCTTGTTGGTATTGGGGCTGGAGAACTCCACCATAATGCGCTTTCCCGTGGAGGGAAGCTGCCCGGTGGCGCCTTCAGAAGCAATGTCTTTCAAAGCCTCGTTCCAGTACACGGAGGAGAAGGAAAGGTTCAGGAAACCCTTCACGCTGTTGTAGGCCGATATCTCCGGCACATTCTCCACCATCCACTGCCCGATGGCATTTCCGGTAGCGTCCGGGGCCTGGTGGGTGATCTTGAGGAGCGGGAAGGTTACAAGGGTGTAGTCACCCTCGAACTCCTTGCGGGTAACAGAAACCTGAAGTGACGTTTCCGCCACTTCAGTTCCATAGATTGCCTTGATGGCCTCTGCGGCCTTTGTCTGAATAAATACTTCCGGCGTCATCCCAGATAGCTCTTTAGAAGTTTGCTGCGGGACGGGCTCTTGAGACGGCGTATGGCCTTTTCCTTAATCTGGCGCACGCGCTCACGGGTGAGGCCGAATCGCTCTCCAATCTCTTCCAGGGTCATTTCCTGGCAGCCAATGCCAAAGAAACTCTTGATAATCTCCCTCTCACGGTCCGTGAGGGTGGAAAGGGCGCGCTCAATCTCTGTATTGAGGCTCTCGTTCACCAGGCCGCGGTCTGCGGACGGGGAATCGTCATTGGGAAGAACATCCAGAAGGCTGTTGTCCTCACCTTCCACAAACGGGGCGTCCACGGAAACGTGGCGGCCGGAAACGCGGAGGGTATCGGAGATCTTGTCCTTGGGGACATCGATCATCTCTGAGAGCTCCTCGTTGGAGGGCTGGCGCTCGTTCTCCTGCTCAAACTTGGAGAGGGCCTTGTTTATCTTGTTAAGGGAGCCCACCTGGTTCAGGGGCAGGCGCACTATGCGGCTCTGCTCTGCAAGGGCCTGGAGGATACTCTGGCGGATCCACCAGACGGCGTAGGAGATGAACTTGAAACCGCGTGTCTCATCGAACTTCTCTGCGGCCTTGATAAGGCCAAGGTTGCCCTCGTTGATGAGGTCCGGGAGGCTGAGGCCCTGGTTCTGGTACTGTTTTGCCACGGAAACCACAAAACGCAGGTTTGCGCGGGTGAGTTTTTCAAGTGCTTCCTGGTCTCCTTTACGGATTCTCTGAGCCAGTTCTACTTCCTCGTCCGGAGTGACCAGTTCTTCACGGCCGATCTCCTGCAGGTACTTGTCCAGGGACGCGCTCTCGCGGTTGGTGATGGACTTGGTAATCTTAAGTTGCCTCATGTATGTGTTTAATTTCTACTTTCCAAAGCCAAAGTAGAAGCTCCTTCCGCTCTTGTCCACGCCTTCGACGTAGATTGCGCGGTCTGCCTTCTTGGCAAGGGCCACTACTTCCTCGGGTTTCGAAACGCTCTTGCCGTTCACGTAGGCTATTATGCCGCCCTCACGTGCTCCGGCATCGGCCATCTTGCCGCTTCCAAGGGAGACTATCTCCACTCCGGCCTTGAGCCCGAGGGCTTTCAGTGCCTCAGGGTCCGCAGCCTTGAGCTTTGCTCCGTAGAACTCCGTTGTGCCGTCCAAACCCACTTCCCCGTTGGTGGAGGATGCTGCCTGGAAGACGACGGTCACATGGGAAGTTTTCCCATCACGGACGTAAGCTATGTCTGCGGTGTCTCCCGGGTGGTACCCGGAAACCTTGGCCTGGACCGAGGACGCATCCGTAATCTTCTGGCCGTCAATGGCTATGATTACATCGTCCTTCCTGAGGCCGGCTTTATCCGCGGCGCTTCCTTTCGAAACCTCGTATATATATACGCCGGAGACGGAGGAAAGTTTCATTTCGTCGGCAATCTTCTTGTCTACGGTGCCCATGGAAATGCCCAGCATTGCGCGCTTGACGGAGCCGTAGTCTATGAGGTCGTCCACCACTCTCTTGACGATGTTCACCGGCACGGCGAAGGAGTATCCGCTGTAGGAGCCGGTCTGGGAGACGATGGCGGTGTTGATGCCCACCAGCTCACCTTTCTTGTTTACCAGGGCGCCGCCGGAGTTGCCGGGGTTCACTGCGGCATCGGTCTGGATGAAGGACTCTATCTTGAACTCTCCGCTGCCGTCCGGCATGGAACGTCCCTTTGCCGATACTATGCCCGCGGTGATGGTGGAACGAAGCTGCACGCCAAGGGGCGAGCCTATCGCCAGCACCCATTCGCCCAAGCGGAGCTTGTCGGAGTCGCCCATAGGGATGGTTGGAAGGTTGTTGGCATCGACCTTAATAATTGCCACGTCCGTTGCGGGGTCAGTTCCCACCACGGTGGCCTCGTACTGCTCGTTATTGTTGAGGGTTACCTGGATGGAGGTGGCGCCGTCCACAACGTGGTTGTTTGTGACGATGTAGCCGTCCGGGCGGATGATTACGCCGCTGCCGCTGCCCTTTGCCTCACGCTGCTGTGGCATGGCATATTCATCGCCGAAGAAGAAACGGAAGAACGGGTCTATGTTCTGGTACTGCTGGCGGCGCTGTACGGTTACCTCAACGTACACAACCGCCTCGACGGCACTCTCTGCCGCATATGTAAAGTCCGGATAATCTGTTTCTGCCAAATTGACAGTCCTATATTCGACCGGAGCGCCCGTAGCGTCCGTCGTTACAATTTGCTGCGGTGCAGGCTGAGTGGCTTTTACTACGCCGTAAGCGGTTAATCCGCCGGCAACCACCGAAAGAAGTACAGTCAGGATTCCTTTTTTCATATCTTTAGGTTTTACGTTTTTTCCGGCGGGATATTACTCAAATCCTGTGCCACGAACACGCTCGCGAGCATTTTCGCCCCTTTTCGCCCCTTTTTGCACTCAAGCCACCCTTCCCACCCCGCCTCGCGTGCATTTTTGCCACTTTTCCGCCCTTTTTGCTCGCGAGCGTGTTCAAGAATACAAAAAAACTACTGTTTTGCTGCCGCCGTCCGGGTTTTTGGCCGTTTTCCCGGACGGGAACCTTACTTCACATAGTACGCCTTGTGGGCGGGGACGGTGCCGTCTTGAAGGCAATTGAATGAAAGATTGTTGCCGTAGCTGCTTCTGCCAAGGACGTACACCCGCCTGGAGCCGGAGACGAGGGCGCTACTGTCGATGCTAGCGCTCACGCCACGGAGGATGTTGGCCTCCAGGAGGCCGGCGGACACGCCCACGGGATTGTCTGTGGTGGCGGTGAGGGTGATGGTCTGGGTATCACCCATAATCACCACGGCGCAGCCGGCGGGGACTATGGTACCGTCGCCCACGCGGTAGAGCACGTTGTCATCCTTCAGGATAAAGGCCTGGGCGCCGTCCGGCAGGCGATAGTTCCAGTTAGCGTGGTAGAAGGTGGTCCAGTAGTGCGTCACAGAACGATACGCGGCACCACGGGCTATGAGGCTGAGCGATACTTCGCCACCCACAGGTGCCGGCTGCAGGGTCTTACCGTCCAGTTTGGACATATCAGTAATGGTGCCGCTCAGGACCTCGGTGCCGTTGCTGAAGGCCTGGCCGGACTTGATGCTGATGGTGCCTTCACAGTAATAACTGCTGGCGTAGATCCGGTCGGTTGGTTTGGTCCAACCCAGGGTGAGGCTTCCGTTGTAGCAGTATATACCTTTTTCGGTGCCGGTGGCACTGACGGTACCGCCGTTGATGGTTCGGGTGCCGCGGATGCCGTATCTGTTGGTACCGATGGCGTTGACGGTGCCGCCGTTGATGGTTCCGTCGACAGAATAGATGCCGGAACCGCCGGTGGCGTTGATGATGCCACCGTTGATGGTAACGTGGCCGTAGGCAAAGATGCCGTAGTCGCCGGTGGCGTTGACGGTGCCGTCGCCGAGTGTCTGGCCGTAGAAGGTGATGTCGCCATCGCCCTTGATAGCATCCTTACCAGAGACGTTGATGGTGAGCTTTGCGCCGTCGCAAATGACAATGTGGCTGTGGCTGTTCACGAATCTAAGCCTTCCGCCAATGGTGACATCTCCGCTGACGACGTACCAATGCGTCTCGCCGCTGATGCCGAGCGTCTGATCGCCTTCGCTGCTCGTGATAGTGGTGTATTCCGTGCAGTACCTGGTGGAACCGTCGGCGTCGATGTAGGCGATGGCGTTAGTGGCGGGCACCAGAGTTTTACCGTCCAGTTTTGACATATCAGTAATGACGCCGCTCAGTATCTCGCTGCCATTGCTGAAGGCCTGGCCGGCCTTGATGCTGATGGTGCCTTCACCGTAATAACTACTGGCGTAGATTCGGTCTGTGGCACGAGTCCAACCCAGGGTGACGTCGCCATCAGTAAAGATGCCACCGGCGTCGCCGCTGGCGTTGACGTTGCCACCGTTAATGGTGAGGATGGAATTCGTTTCACCAACGATACCGGCTAAAAACGCGCAACTGGCGCTTACGTTACCTCCGTTAATGGTGAGGGCACTGGAGAAACGAATGGCTCCCTGAGCAGTGTTCGCGTTGGTGGTGCTGGCCACCAGGCTGCCGGTACCTTCGCTCTGGCCGTAGATGGTAAGATTGGAGGCACAGATGCCATAAATGTTACCGGCAACGGTAAAGGTGGCGTCGTCGCACAGGATGAGGTGGACGTGGCCACGGGCTTTAAGTCTGTCGTGGTTGAAAGAGTAGTTGCCGGTGGCTACGTACCAGGTGTCCTGATTATCAGCGCCAATGGTGCCCCAGTCGTAATTATCATCGATGGAGATGGTGCCGTCGGAGAGGATGGTGTACTCCGTGCAGGTCCGCTCCGTGCCGTCCTCGTCTATATAGCTCACGGGCCCCAGGTACTTCATCAGCGTCTTACCGGCGATGGCGGCAATCTGCTCGCTGCTCAGCGTACCGCTGTAGCTGTGGGCCGAGTTACCGTCGGTGAGGGTTTGGCCGGTGGCGATGGTTACTGTGCCGCTATAGCTACTGGCGTAGATTCGGTCCGCCACCGTGGCACAACCCAGTGTGATGGTGCCAGCCGCTTTTATGCCGATACTGCCATTAGCCGTAACATTACCGCCCATGATACTGACATCGCCCTCATAAGCTAAGATACCATAATCAGAGGCTGTGGCAGTGATGTTACCACCCAGTATAGTTAATGATCCGGAGGCAAGAATACCTCGGCTAGAACCTTGAGCTGTTACGGATCCACGACGGATAGTGATGTTGCTATTATTGTCGGAAGAATAGATGCCTATACTACCTTGGGCTGTAGCGATAAGGACGCCACCGTTAATGGCAATACCCGATTTGGCTTGGATAGCATAACTATAATCGCTGTCGTTGGTTGCCATAATGCTGCCTGTACCAAGACTTTGTCCGTAGATAATGAGAGAACCGTTCTCTACTGAGATAGTAGGAACATTCGATAGGGATTTGTTGGTTAGCGTTACGCCGTCACAGAGGATGATGTTCACTTGTTGATCCAGGAACTTAATAGTACCTGAATAGTCGAATGTCACATCGCTGTTCACCACGTACCAACCTTCAGCATTTGCAGAATTGCCATAGCGGGTAGTACCGGCCACGATGGGCGTGCACACGTGGCTCTGCTCCGTGCCGTCGGCATCAATGTAGGATACCAATTGCAGGAGGGTAGCGGTGACGGTGACATCGGCCTCGGGCATAGTGAGGTTGTAGGTGTAGTCTCCGTTGTCGGTGACGGGTACGGCTGTGCCGCTGGAGGTCTGCTTGGCGGAGATGGAGAGGGTATAGCCGCTGGGGATGGAAGCGCTGTTGTAGGAAAGGCTCAGATCCGCATCAGCCGTGGCGTAGGGCACTCCGGCTATATCCGCACCGTTGGTGTAGGTCTTATTGCCGCTGCCAGGGAGAGTGGCCGATGGATCTCGCACCAGCGAGGCGTTTGCCGGCAGGGTGATGGCATAGAGGGGCTTGGCGCCGGCGACGTCGCTGGTCTCGGTGCTGGTGTCGCTATTGCCCTTGCCTACGCCGGTGGCGTTCGCCACGCCCGCTACGGTGCAGTTGCGGTAGTAGTTGCGGGTGAGGGGGCCGTTGTTATTGTAGCCAACGATGGCGCCGCGACCTTTGACATCTGGGACGACCGCACCATCGGCGATGCAGTCGGTGATGGTGCCATAGTTAAGTCCCGCGATGCCGCCGAACTTCTTGCAATTAGTCACGCCGTCAGCTACGGTGAGGGCAGCGCTACTGATACAGCGGCTAACTACACCACTGGTAATATAACCAATGACACCACCGTGATGGTAGGTACTTGTCACCATAGTGTGAATGCAGACGTTGGCAGCCACGGTACAGTCCTTGATGGAAGCGTTGTTGTTCAGCCTACCCGCGATGCCACCGACATTGTCACTTCCTGTGATACGAGCATTCGAGAGATTAATGTGCTTGACTGTGCCGTAACTTGCAACCCAGCCGAAGAGCCCATGAGAATAGGTGTTCTTATAGATGCGTATGCCACTGATGGTGTAGTTGTTGCCGTCGAAGGTACCCTGGAAGGAGTGATTGTTATCACCGATGGCTGTGTAGTTGTTCTCTTCGCTGGCGCTGTTGTCCCAGTCGGTGGTGTGGGTATAGGTGATGTTGCCGCCCAACTGGAAGTAGAGGCCGCTGCAGTTGTTGCCGCTGTTCACGTACTGCGCCAGCAGGTCCAGGCCCTGGGTGGTGGAGATGGTGTAAGGATCGCCCTGTGAGCCGCCGCCGGCCCACACCTGTGTCCAGTTGGCGGTGTAGCTCTTGTTGCCGTGACTGTGGGTGGCGATGGTGACGGTAGTCTGCTTCGTGTTGCCATTGCTGCCCGTCCAACCATCGAAGTAGTACGTGGTCTTGGTGGGGTTGTTCAGCGTAATGTCAGCCGTCTCCCAGGTGTAGGTAGTGGGATTCGCCGTAGCCACGCTGCCTTCGTCCAGGTTGTAGGTAATGGAGTAGGCGTAGCTGGGGTCGAGGGTGGTACCCAGGGACTGGATCAGAGAGCCGCTGAAGTTATTGTTTGCCAGGTCTTTGATGGTGCCACTTGTGCTTGTAATCTCCAACGTACCACTGGCTCCAGACTGGATTGTTCCCTTAAAGGTGAGCACGTTGCTGCCTGAGCCTGTGTTGTAGCTGAGGGTGCCCCAGTTTGTGGTGAGCTCTGCATCGCTGGTGGTCACTATCTCACTGAACGCTACGCTGACATAGACGGTGTTGCCTTTGGCGTGGTAGCCTGGGGCTACGGAGACAGCCAGCTTGGTGGGGGCAGTTCCGTCAACGGCCTGGATGTGGGCAACCGTATTCTTCGCTACCCAATCGTCGCCGCCCGAACCTGAAGCATTGTAGCGGACATAGAGGGAAGTCAGGTTGGTGGGGATGATGAGTCGCCCGTCGGAGGCGCGGCTGCTGTTGAATATCTGCTTATGGAGGTTGTAACCTGTGCCGTGACCCCAGGGATTGGTGGCACCGGCGTTATTCTCCGCTGAGGTTACGGGGAAGGTATAGCTCTTGTACTCTGTATCGGCACTGCTGCTCATATGCTCGAAGCCTGCCACATACTTGGCATACGAGCAAGCGCCGGGATTGCCGCCGTCCGCACCGGTATCAACATTGGAAGTGCTCTGGTTGGCATATATCTGCACATACTGCCAGCCGTCATCAACCTCCTTGCATTGGAAGGTAAGCGCCATGCGCAGCTGGGCTCCGACATGCTGGAAGTAAGCCTTGGGAGCAGCATTATTGAAGTAGTTGTCAACGGTCATGGAGTGATAGGCCTGGGCATAGCCGGCAGCGGTCACAGTGACTTCGCCGCTGTTGATGGTTACGTCCTTGACGGCGAATGCATTCGAGGACGGCACTTGGGTTCCCGTGGTGAAGTTACGGGCTTGTTCCTTCAGCAGGAAGCCGCCCTGGTCGGTGACTTCCAGCTTATAGCTACGTGTTGTGCCGTTCTGGTACGTATAGGCAGCGGTGCCTGCGGCCATCTCCTTGATGGTGACTGACTTGCTGGTTTCGCTTGAGGCGAAGGTGAACGTGCCGCTCAGAGCCGCCGTCTGCTGCGAGGTAGCGATAGAGTTGCCGTTGATTTTCGAGACTACGAAGTGTTGCCCTGCGTAGGCACTGAGGCCCACGAAGCGGTAGATTACGGTCTCGGAGATGGAAGTGTCACCACTACGGGAGATAGTAAACGTGGTTTCGCTGCCGCTTGTGGAGGGAGTAATGCTCCAGGTATTCTCGGCCTTGGCCGTTACGGCGGCGAGGAATAATATTGCAGTGAGTATGATTCTAGCTTTCATCTTGCTTCATTTTACAGGTTACCACACTTCGCTTGCCCCATTGCTGGACTGTTCCACACGGGCCTTCTGCACGCTCACGCTCTTGGCGCTGATGAACTTGCCCTGCTCCGTAAGGACGGAACTGGGGATGGTCTTGAAGCCGATATATAGGGCATCATCGTCCCCGATCACTGAGAAGTTATATCTGTCGTTCTCCGCTGATGGGTCTACTTTGGTATTACGAAGAGAAACATAAGACAGCCCGAGCGTACCTGAAGTTACGTTAACGCTGATGGGGCCATAAGTCTCTTCCCAGTCTGAGCCGTTCCAGGATCTCCGCTGTACAAAGTTGCCTCTCTCGCTGCTTACCGTAAAGCCCTTGATAGAGATGGCGTCTTGTGTAGAGAAATTCTTGAAACCAAAGCGGTAGATACTTTCCTGGTACTGGAAAGTGGCCCCGCCGGTGGTGGTAATGATCCTGTTCACATTGTCCACCGTGGCTACGGTGACGGTGGCCGTGGCGTAGTCGTACTTGGTGGCAAGGGAGCCGGCCTCGTCGGGGGCGGAGCCGTCCTGGCCGGTGTAGTCCCACTCGGCCCTGGGGAAAAGGAGCATAAGCTCCGAATCCTGTGCTACGCCCTCCACGGTGGTGAGGGATCCGGACAAGGTGGCCTTGGTGGCATCCGTGCCGTCGGCCGTCGCGGTAAGCGTGCCGAGGAGCGTGCCGCCCAGGTAAACGGCAACGGTTTCACCGGTGCGCCAGTGGGCGTTGAGGGTGGCGCCCTCGTTATCCAGGCTCAGTGCCTTGGTCTGGATGGTTTTGGAAGCCTCAACAGTGAGAGTGTAGAGTCCCTCCTCCTGAAGTTCTTTCTCAATCACGGGTGCCTCTTCCCGGTTAAAATCTTCTTCTGCCAACTGGCAGGCGGTTACGGCCGCCATTGCCATAAGGATTAATGCGTACTTTTTCATCGTCCTGTCCTCCTTAAATTTCATTGGCATCGCCGAATCCCGGGAGATCGAACTGATTGTTGGGATCGGACAGGCAGATGGGCCCTTCTGTCTTCAGCTCCACCACCTCCGTGGCGGGAGCCTCGTAGTAATTGCGTGATATGTCCATCGCTATATTGTTTTATTTTTTTCTTTCCTGAGAGTCTTGCGGACGGAATAGAGGAGGATGGGGATCCAGATGAGAACGAGCACCAACGTTATCCCGATGATTATTATGTTTTCCCAATTCATAAATACATATTTTAGGCATACAAAAATACCAACTCTTCCCCACAAACTTGTAAATCTCCGTTCACACCTTGTAAACCTCCGTTCAAAAACCTTATCAAAAACTCAACTTATCCACCAAAACACCCCATTTCCGTGGACAAACCCGGGAAAACACCAACTTGTCCACCAAAACACCCCATTTCCGTGGATGAGATCCCCGATCAGGTCGGGGATGACGGAAAATAGTTGTATATTTGTATGTTTTATAAGAAAATGGCCATATCGGAATCATATCTTTGCGGACTGGCGGCTGCGGTGTACGTGACAACGTGCATTGTGGTGGCGGCGGTGAGGTGGTTCCATATGTGCAGGCCATACAACAGGAATCCGCGGTACTATTACCCCGGGAGGCCTTTTGTGACCGCTGCGTGGCTAAGCTCGCTGTGCCTGATTCCATATGTATTGAACCCGGAAAGCACAGATGCGTGGCTGCTGGCAAGGATGTATTTCCTGCCCGTGACGCTGTACCACTTTGTGATTATCCTTTTCTCCTACTTCGGGAGCGTGATGCAGTGGAAAAAGTGGCTGTCTCCGGTAATTATTGCCGGCACGCCGGTAGTGCTGGCACTGCTGTTCACCCTGGTTGTGGCCATTATCCCCGGGGAGCAGGCCAGCCTTCACTCCGTTACCACATTTCTCCTTCAGATTCTGGGACTCCTGATAACCGCAGTGTGCTTTACCGCAATTGCAATAGTGTGGGTGTGGGCAAGCCGCTATGACCCGGACGACTTCTCCAATCCGGCGGACTTCCCGGTAACCCAGGCACGCCGCTGGCTGGTAATGGTTCTTCTGAACACCGCACTTTGCTGGACCGGAGCCCTCATGGGCAGCCCTGCAGTGCTGGCGGAGATACAGATTCTGATATCGTTCTCCTGCGTATTGTTTGTCATAACCGCCCTGCATCCCAACCGCAGCAGAGAGGTGGCGGAGCCATCACAGGAGTCCCCGGAGCAGGTGCGCCAGCACAGAATTCCAAGGAAAAAGCAGGAGGAGATATTATCGGCCGTCAAGACCGTGGTGGAAAGCCAGGAAGCGTTCCTGGACCCGCACCTTACCCTGCAGGACGTGGCGGACCGCAGCGGCTACAGCCGCACGTACATCTCGGGCCTTGTGAAAAGCGAACTGGGAGGCTTCGTGAACTACGTCAATCGCCTGCGCCTTGCCTACGTGGACTCTTACCTCAAGGACAACCCGGACGCCACCCTTGGCGAAGCCATCGACGCCGCCGGCTTCGGCTCCCGCCCCACCTACTACTCGATGAAATCAAAAATGGAGCAATAATACCCCCGAAAGGGTATAAAATCCAGTAATTACAACAGAATTACACCCGTTATGGTATAATTTTCATTATTATTATTATATTTGTACCCGAAAAGGTATAATATGAGCATATCGGAACATATTAAGAGTAAAAGGAAGACATACGGACTTACACAGACAGAACTGTCTGAGCGTTCCGGTGTGGGCCTTCGCTTTATACGGGAAATGGAACAGGGCAAGAAAACCCTCAGGATGGACAAGGTGAATCAGGTTCTGGCCTTGTTCGGCGAAGAACTTGGACCGGTAAAGGCTGAAGTATTATGAAACAAGCCCGTATATACATCCAGGAATCGTTCTGTGGCATTCTCACGGAAGATGAAGAAGGGTATCACTTCGCCTATGATGCCGGCTATCTGGACTCTCAGGGTGCCGTGCCGCTGAGTCCCACAATGCCATTGACGGCAGAGCCTTACGAGAAGGAGATGATGTTCCCGGTCTTTGACGGCCTTATCCCGGAAGGATGGCTTCTGGACATTGCGTCAAATACCTGGAAGATTGACCCCAGAGACAGGATGTCCCTCCTTATGGCATGCTGTAAAGACTGTATTGGTGACATAAGCGTAATTCCTGTTGAAAATGAGTAAGTGTCTGTATTGCTACGGCGAGCTGGAAGATGGGCAGACCCATTTTCATCCTACGTGCGCACGCAGGTTCTTCGGCACCGCCGAAGTTCCTGTGCTGCCCTATACCAGGGACAATATGTCAGAACTTGCCAGGCAGGTAATCCGCACAAGCGCAACTGTCACCGGTGTACAGGCCAAGATGTCTCTTGACCTTGACCGCGGTAAGAAGAATGAACCTGCCAGATTCACCATAGTGGGCCTCTGGGGACAGTATATCTTCAAGCCTCAGAGTTCCAGATACAGATGCCTGCCGGAGTTGGAGGACCTTACGATGAAAATGGCTTCTGCCGCCGGAATCCGTACTGTGGAGCACACTCTGATTTCCATGGCGGACGGAGAACTGGGCTACATTACAAAGCGCATTGACCGGAGCAGTAAAGGCGGCAAGATATCCATGCTGGATATGTGCCAGCTCTCAAACAGGCTCACGGAGCACAAGTATTACGGTACATATCCGCAGCTTGCAGATACCATAAAACGCTACTCATCGGCCCCGATGCTTGATGTCCAGCGCTTCTGGGAAGTGGTCCTGTTCTCCTGGGTCACCGGCAATTCGGATATGCACTGCAAGAACTTTTCCCTGATTGATATGGGCGGCCGCATGTACACGCTGGCTCCAGCCTATGACCTCCTGGCCGTTCTGCTGGCAGACCCTTCGGACCAGGAAGAAATGGCAATGACTCTTACAGTAGGAGGACGGAAAAACGGTCTTGACAGGGAGTCTTTCCTCGCAGCCATGGAAGAAAACGGAATAATGCGTTCATTAGGCGAAAAAATGATCAGGCGCATGTGCAGTTTTCTCCCCGCCTGGGAATCTCTGATAGATAAATCGTTCCTCCCGGAGGACCTTAAAGGAGCTTACAAACTGCTGCTCAAAGAAAGAACACAAAGATTAATTATATGAAACTTCTCAAACTCACACTCGTAACGCTGATTGCAATGGTATCCGTAACAGCATTGGGCCAGGAGCGCGGTCAGGGCGCACTGGACAACATTTTCTCACGTAAGAGCGTCCGTTCATATACGGACCAGCCCGTTTCCCCTGAGCAGGTGGAAACTATCCTCAAGGCCGCGATGGCTGCGCCCTCCGGGATGAATGCACAGCCCTGGCGCTTTGTGGTGGTTCGGGAACAGGCCACCAAGGACAAGCTGGCCTCGGGCTTCAACAAGATGATTGCAAAGGCCCCGGTGGTAATTGTTGTTTGCGGTAAGACCACCAACAAGATTGGCGGCACAAACAACAACTGGACGGCCGACTGCGCCGCCGCCACGGAGAATCTTCTCCTTGCCGTAGAGGCCATTGGCCTTGGCGCCGTGTGGACTGCCTGCTATCCGTACGACGAGCGCATGAACCCCGCAATTGAGGTCCTTGGCCTTCCTGACAACGTGAAGCCCTACTGCATAGTCCCCGTGGGCTACCCCGCCGGAAACGACAAGCCCAAAGACAAGTGGAAGCCGGAGAACATCCACTACGAGAAATGGTAAACTGCGTCATCCGTCCCGCAGAGGCAAGGGACCTTGAGGCGGTTAACAACCTTCTGAGACAGGTTCTGGCCGTTCATCATGAGGGCAGGCCGGACCTGTTCCGTCCCGTCGGCAAGAAATACACTGACGATGAACTACTTGCCATCTTTTCCAATCCCGAGACGCCGGTCTTCGTATACGACAGGGACGGCGCCGTGCTGGGCTATGCGTTCTGCGCCATTCAGAGCCAGGGGAACGGGGCCATGCAGCCTCTGAGGACGCTTTACATTGACGACCTGTGCGTCAGCTCTCCGGCACGCCGCCAGGGCATAGGCCGCGCTCTTTTTGCCTACGTGAAAGAGTATTCAAGGGAGAAGGGCTGCCACAACATTACCCTGCACGTCTGGGAATGCAATCCCGGAGCCAAAGCATTCTATGAGGCTCTGGGCTTTAAGCCGCAATTCACGTCGATGGAAATGATAAATGACTAAGCGGTTTTTCGGAATATTTTCATTATATTTGTGAACTGACGCGACAGAAAGAAAAATAAAAAGATACAGATATGAAACTGACCATTTCCAGCACCAATCTCCTGAAGGCCCTCACGGACGTTTCCAAGGCAATTCCTTCAAAGTCTCCCCTCCCCATCCTGGAGAACTTCCTGTTCGTCCTGAAAGGCAACGTACTCAAGATCACGGCATCGGACTCCGAGCTCACCCTCATGACCTCCCTGGAGGCAGAGGGCGCGGAGGAAGACGGCGCAATTGCCGTT
>JAEEGJ010019922.1_pt1 | contig 14691 bp, 10 predicted proteins | sample 8958761 | NCBI WGS metagenome assembly JAEEGJ01 (sample SAMN16246546, study PRJNA631951) | gut metagenome | biome: gut microbiome; feature: rumen; material: RS-attached | host: Bos | place: Iran: Karaj | collected 2018-10 | reverse complement strand
AATATCCTTGCGTTTTCTCAGAATGTTCTTAAGTCTGAATGTGGTAAGCTTTATGCAGGTCCGTTTACTCAAGATAAAAGAGAATTTTCCTATGGCTTTGAAGTTTCGCAAAAAGACCAGATTTTTTATATCCGCATTCTGTCACAGGTAGTTGCTACAGATTACCGCAGGCTTTTGGAAAATCATTTTGAACTTAATCTAAACAAAAAGCGTCTTTATAAAAACGGCAAGGAAACCTTTGACCGTGAAGAAATCTCTGGTGCCCTATGCCAGGAAATTACTGTTCAGATTATTGATGCCATTGGAAATGAATATAAAAAACAGTATGGAATAAAACCTAGCGTTACTTCTTCGCTTAAGGGATTTTCTCTTGTGCTTGGGTATATGCTCTGCCCGTTTAATGTAAACTTTTTTATTATCTGTCGTCACTGGGGTTTAAATCCTTATGATGCTGATTTTACTGCACTTTCTTCGGGCGACACTCCAAATGCCGAAAACGAAATGTTTGCATGTCTTGGAGTAAGACCAACAAAAAGTATAAGAAAGCTGTATCAACAATTTCCGCAGGGACTCATTAGTTATGCAGCCACACAAAATCTTGGCATAACAGACGTGAATCTTTTAATGAAAAGTGCGAATCCCAAATGGTATGCATTTTTCCAGTATTATATGATTTCGTGCAACAATGGCGAAATTATGTATCCTGTTCAGCCGGCACTCAAACAGTTTGTTCAGGATATGCTTGAAATTTCAAATCAAAAGACAGTCTGGAATTCGCTTGATAGAACTATTAATTATTTAGTAAATCAGACCTTTGAAAATTTCTATATAACTGATGCCCTGCAGATGTATCGAGGTTGTTCAACGCATCTTACCGACCGCGAAAAAAAGGAAATCTTAAGCGAAGGCTTTAATGTGTATACTCATGATTTTCTTATGAGACGTTACAATGAGATAGGTCGTTCTTTTTTTGGTAAAGGTACAGAAGAAAATGTTATTTTTGATATTGAAAGACCTTTCCTTGATCTGGAATACAAGGCCGGTGATTCTTTCAGGAAAGATGCAAATGGCGACATGGAGCCTGTTCCAGATGAAGATCGTTACTGCTTCTTTGTAGCAAGAGATTCTTTCACTCTCAAAACAATCGGAAGTGAAATGAATAACTGTGTTGGCTGGGGATATAAAGAAGCCGTTCGCGCCCGCCGTGCAACAATTGTTTATGCAATGCATCAGGGAAAATATAAAATCTGTATAGAAGTAACTCCAAAGTTTACAATCCGCCAGGCCTTTGGACCTCGTAACACAGAATTACGCGATGACGCTTTTGAAGCATATAGTGAATGGTGCCTCGAAAAAAATATCCTTCGTCAGAATGCATTTTCTATTCATGCAGCGCCGTAAATTTTTTCAATTGCTTTTGCAAGCTCTTCTTTTGCAGGCTTGTGTCCGCCTTCAATCATCTGGATTTGTGTAAAGTGCAATTCATTTTTTGCATAGTCAGCATACGAAAAAAGATCATCATTTTTTGCAAAGATTCCATAGATTGTTGAAGGGTTTTGTGCGTTATATTGCTGCAAGGTTTTTTCGCGTAAATCAGGCCATTCCTGTTTTAGATTTTCCGGGAAAACTTCACCCTGCTCAGGATACATCAGTTTTGGAATTTCTATTTCTGGTTTTAAGCAGGCATTAATAAGAAGCTTTGGTCCTTCAAACGGAAGGATGTATCCATAAAATCCGCCAAGGGAATGCGCAGTAACAAGCTCTATGTTTTCCTGCTTTATGATCTGATTTATCTGCTCCAAGGTTGTATTGCAATCCATAAGATCAAAGGTTGGATGGATTGTTTCGTAACCATATTTTTTAAGGATGTCTACAACATAACTGCCTGTAGTAGATTCGCTGTCTGAATGAAGTCCGTGAATAAAAAGTGCTTTCTTTATCATATATTATAATATAAACATATATTTTAAATAGTCAAAGGGAATTAAAAAAATTTCAAATTTCTCATTTCAATATCATTATTTGATAGCGTTCCCGATTATTATGGTTTACAATAGGAGTTCACGGTGGGTGATTCTTTTAAGTTAATTTCGGATATTCATTTTTCTCTTCATTCGGTTATTACGCGAAAGCTTAATGGCAGCGACTATGACCTTAAGAAACTGTTTTTCCAATGGATTTCGGGAAGACGGGAGGGAGAGGATTATCTTGATATTGACTGGCTTAGCTCGCCTGTTTCTAAAACTGATTTTCCTGATGATATTACCTGGGCCGATATTGTTGATTATGCAGAAGGCATTCCTTGTAAAAAAGTTTCTTTGAGCCAGACCGAAAATGATGAACGAAAGATTTTGCGCATGGATACGGCTGAGCTTCTTTTTGACAGATTTCTTCATGAAGGACTTACAACCGGGCAAAAGCTTTTTGTAGAAGAATGCTGGAACAATACCTTCAATAATTTTTCCTCTGTTGATTACGAAAATTTTGATTACACCATTCACGGATTTTCAGAAGCTTACAACGGCAAAAAGTTTGTTCTTCATGAGCAGCAGAAAAAGGGATTTGCTTTTTTGTGCAGCAAAGGAAATGGACTTTTAGCTTATGATGTTGGCGTTGGAAAAACTGCAACAGGAATTATGGCGGTAATGTATCAGCTGCAGCATGAAAAATGTATACGTCCGCTTATTATTGTGCCAAAGGCTGTTTACTCAAAATGGGTTCATGACATTCACGAATTTTTTCCAACCATCACCTTGAACGAGCTTGAAAATTTAAACAAAGAAGTAATTGACCGGATGCGCATGAACTCTATTTTTGAAGATGCAAATGACAGTCTTCTTCTGCCGGTAAATACTGTTTCAATTTGTACTGCCGAGGCTATTGAAAAAATTTATTTTAAACCAGAAAGTGAACCTCTTCTTGAAAAAAGCTTTGACCATATTCTTTCGAAAAAAAAGCAGATGGAATATTTTACTCCATCTAAAAAACTGAGCACTGAACAGTATGTATTTTTTGAAGAGCTTGGTACCGATCTTTTGCTTGTTGATGAAGCGCATCGTTATAAGAATCTCATCAAAAAAGTTAGCGGCGCCGGCCATTCAGAATTTACTAACCTTGGTTTTGGAGAACCTTCGAGTCGTGCTGTTAAAATGTTTGCCATTACCGAATACATTCACAGGCATAATCTTGAAAAAAATGTATTCCTGCTTTCGGCAACTCCATTTACAAATTCTCCTATGGAAATTTACACCACCCTTTTGTTTACAGGTGGCGATGAATTCAGAAAGTTAGGCTACGCTAATATAAATGATTTCTTAAATGAATTTGCCGAAATAAAAATTGAATGGTCTGTAAATAATAAAAATGAAGTTGTGCAGAAAACGGTTATGAAGAATTTCCGTTCGCTCGATGCTCTTCAAAAAATCATCCAGAATTACATTGATAAGGTCGATGCCGAAGAAGCCCACATCAACCGCCCCGAAAAAGAAACTCATGTTTTAAAAATCGAAATGACTCCTCTTCAAAAGCAAATCTATGAAGCACAGATTTTTCGACTTTCAAATGATTCTAAGCTTGATGTAATTTTTTCTGCAATGAATATAATGCGCATGTGCCTTATTTCGCCAACACTTGTGACAGATAAAAATCTTAGAATTCCAGAGCCTTCTAAATTTGTTGAAGCTTCGCCTAAAATGCTTTTTGTGTGCAACTCTGTTATAAACATCTATAATGCAAAACCAGATTGCGGACAGATAATTTATCTTCCTCGTGGCGTAAAGGAATTTACTGCCGTTAAAGATTATCTTATAAGCAAGGATATTCCTGCGGATGCAATTGGCATGCTTAACTCTTCAACAACAGAATCACGAAAACTCAAAATCACTAAAGCTTTTAATGATCCTAAGGCTCCTTTAAAAATCCTTCTTGGCTCCGAAACTATCAGCGAGGGCGTAGACCTGAATGGGAACTCGCTTGTTTTATACAATTGCATGCTTGGCTGGAATCCTACAGAACCAGTTCAAGTTGAAGGAAGACTCTGGCGACAGGGAAATCTTCAGAAAAAAGTTCATATTGTTTATCCGCTTATGTATAATTCGCTTGATTCACTCATCTATCAAAAGCACGATGAAAAGGCAAGCCGCATAGATGCAATCTGGGAATATCGCGGAGACAAAATCAACGTAGAAGAAATCAATCCTGCGGAGCTAAAGTTCGATCTTATAAAATCTCCGGAAATGAAAGCTAATATTGTTCTGGAGCAAAGATCCATTCCCCTTAAACGGGAATTGAAAATCATTGAAGAAATCCGTTCTCTTATTCAGCTGGCCGAAGAAAGGATTTCTGTAAATCAAAAAGAGATTGATGATTTCACTGCACAGATTGAACAGCTGGACAAGGATATTGAAGCTACCAAAAAGAAAAACGAAGGCATGCCCGAAGAATTTAATCAGCTTTCAAACCTGATAATTGAAGATTCGCAGGAAGAACGCAAAAAAATTGAACAGGCAATCGCTTCAAAAAATCGGGCAATTTCTATTATTCAGACAAACCTCAACAAAAAAATCGGATCAGATTTTAAAGATAAAAAAGAATGCCTTGCTGCGTTGGACAAAAAGCAAAAGGATATAGAATCGCAGATTGAAGCCCTTCAGCTTGAACGCGAAGCTTTAATCAAACAATTTACAGCACAATATGAACAGGAAAAATCTATGCAGCTTCAGAACGTCGAAACAATTGTTCAGACTCTGTCTCAGAAAATCCTGTCTCAAGGTTAAAAAAAATTCATTTTTTTTCAAATTTTTTTCATTTTATATCACTAAATGATAGTCTAGCCACCTATATTTATATAAGCAAATAAGGAGAAGAATATGAGAAATTTTGGACGTAGTTTAAGAAATCGCCGCATGTTAAGCAGATCAGACGCAACATCTATTACTTACACAAAGGATGAACCTTATTCAATTTGTTATTACCTGTATGTTCTTTTTGAGAACCTTGGAAATAACAACATCATTTCTGATTATTATGAAGGTATTAAAGCCTTTCTTGAAGCTGTAGAAAAATTGAATAAAAAAGAACGCCTGAGAAAGGTTTTGGAATCTGAAATTGCTCATCTTGAAAAACAAAAGCTTTTGGTTCCTATTAAAGAACCAGTAACTGAAGAAATGTATTTTGACGACAGCGATGTTCCATTTTTTTATGAACAGGATAGAAGAATTGACAGGTCTATAAGACATTACGGAACCCTCTCTGACCTTGGAATTAATATTCATCGTATATTATTCACATCTACAATTCCAGTTTTTTCTTCATTAATTAATACTGTTGTTTTTAGAGATACCGAAGACCTTTCTCTTTGTTCCGAACTCAAGCTCACTAAAAATTTGCAGAAATCAATTTTCAATATTTCAAAAACTAAGTTTCTTGTTGACCAGGTTCAGCTTTCACCGGAAGAAGCTCTCTACGTTTTGTTTTTGTGCCGTTTTAATACAAGCAGAGATTTGAATCGTATTGGAAACAACTTTGGAAATGAAATGCGTAACTTCCTGCCAGATTTATTGAACATGTCTTCTGCCGATTTTGCTCATATGGTTCGAAGCGACCAGAAATTAAAATCATTTGATTTTATTGACAATGACGGGGATTATAATCCTTTCTTAAATGAATGTATTGAAATTCAAAGCATTGAACCATACTTCAGTGATTTGTTAAGACCGATTGATTGCTCTTCGGCATATTCAAAGGAAACGTTTGCTGTTCCACAGGATTCTGTAGATATTTGTGCTGACCTTCTTAAAGGTGATAATCCTGTTTCCATTCTCTTTTATGGAAAACCAGGCAGTGGAAAAACTGAGCTTGCAAAGACAATCTGTAAGGAAACTGGAAAGAAAACTTATGTCTTCAAGAATGAATCAGAAACCGAAAACCGAAATCTTTTGGGTAAGCTTGTCTGCCTTCTTTCAATGGAACGCAAGGATTCTGTTTTGATTGTTGATGAAGCAGACTCTCTTATAAGCACTCTTGATTTCTCTTTCTTTGGGGCAATGCCTTCAAAACGAAAAGGAACAATTAACAAGATGCTTGAAAACAACAAGGATTCTGTTATTTACATTATCAACCATCAGCGCCAGATTGATGAATCTACACTTCGCCGCTTTACCTTCAGCATAAAGTTTGAAGCAATGCCTGCAACTCAGCTTAGGTCTATTGCTAAAACAAAAATTGACCCAATGGAACTGTCTGAAGATACAAAGCAGCAGATTCTTGATATGTTCGATAAATATCGTCTTACAGGTCAAAGTGTAGACAATATTGTTAAAACTATTGAAGGCATGGAATGTAAGGAAGAAGAAACTCTCCTTAAAAAAGTTCAGATTGTAATGAAGGAAAATTCTCTGCTTCTCAATGGTAAGTCAAAAATCCGCAACACGGTAAAAGCAGAATATGACCCTTCTATACTTAATGCCAGCATGAACCCACTCCAGATTGTGGAAATGGTACAGAATGCTGCTAAATTCGCAGAAAAGAATAAGGGTACAGAAAGCGGAATCAGAATGCTTTTTTACGGATTAAGTGGAACTGGTAAAACAGAACTTGCCCGTTACCTTGCGGAAAAACTTGGTAAGCCTTTGCTTTTAAAAAGAGCCAGCGATATTCTGGGCATGTATGTTGGACAGAATGAACAGAATATTCGCGATGCTTTTGCCGAAGCAGAAGCTTCTGATTCCATTCTTCTTTTTGATGAAGCCGACACTTTCTTTTATGACCGTAATCAGGCACAAAGAAGCTGGGAACGTTCAACCGTAAATGAGTTCCTTACACAAATGGAAGAATTTTCGGGAATCCTTGTTTGTACTACAAACCTTCGAAATATTATGGACCCTGCAATGCAGCGCCGCTTCCATATTATGGTTGAGTTTAAACCTATGAAGTTTGATGGTATTAAAACAATGCTCGAAAAATATTTTCCTGCTTATCATCTTTCGAATAAAGAAATTGAAGAGCTGGAAGATTGCCAGAGTGTTACCCCGGGTGATTTTGGAGCCCTTTCAAGCCGTATTCGCTTTATGAACCAAGATATTGTCAACAGCGAATACATTCTGCAAGAGCTTAAAAAGCTTCAGGAAGAAAAGAAGAATCAGTGGCAAGAGGAAGGAAAGGCAAATAGAAAGATTGGTTTTAGTGCCTAAGAACGGAGAGTTGTCTCTTATTTAGCGTCCTTCGAATCCTGCTTGCCGTATTGTGCCATGTGAGCTTTGATTGCCTTAAAAGTTTTATCGCTTATGTAATGTTCAATGCGGCAGGCATCTTCTGTTGCAGTTTTCTTATCTACACCAAGATTCATAAATAAAGTAGAAAGAAGGCTGTGACGTTCATAAATTGTTTTCGCGATTTTTTCACCTGCCTTTGTAAGCTTTATTGCTCCTGAATCAGATTTTTCTATATAACCTTTATCTTTAAGAACTCCAAGCGCACGACTTACAGAGGGCTTTGAATAGCCTAAATAATTTCCTATATCTATTGCCAGAACTGTGCTTGATTCTTTTGAAAGCACATAAATTGTTTCAAGGTACATCTCTCCAGATTCCTGTAATGACATATGCAGAATCTCCTTTTTTTCTTATTCTTACTTTAAATTAACATAGAATAATAAATAGTTCAACTTTCAGGGGATTGTGTTGGGTCAAGCCCGTCAATGACACGCAGGTGTTGACAAGTTAGCACATGCTAACTATACTTTAACACAGTTAGCCAATGCTAACTTCTTTTTATACCCCACGGTTAGCAATAACTAACCCAAAGAAAAAGATCAGGAGAAATATAATGATGCCTCTTATTTATGCACAAAAGGATGAACCTCAGATCATCAAAAAAATTGGTGGTAGTCCAGAGGTAAAAAAACACCTGGAAGATCTTGGGTTTAATGTTGGTGGCCAGGTAAGCGTTGTAAGCTCACTGGGCCAGAATCTTATTATTAAGGTCAAAGAAAGCCGCGTAGCTGTAAGTGATGAACTCGCAAAAAAAATAATGATATAGGAGATATAAACAGTGAAAACATTGAGAGATGTGAAAATCGGTGAGACTGTAACTGTCGTTAAGCTTCATGGCGAAGGCGCAGTTAAAAGAAGAATCATGGACATGGGAATAACCAAAGGTACTTCTGTTTTTGTACGCAAGGTTGCTCCTCTTGGAGACCCTGTTGAAGTAACAGTAAGAAATTACGAGTTGTCACTTCGCAAGGCCGATGCAGAAATGATTGAAGTTGAGGAGGTGTAAAATGGGAATTCGTATTGCACTTGCAGGAAACCCTAACAGTGGTAAGACAACTTTATTCAACGCTCTTACCGGATCAAATCAGTTTGTTGGAAACTGGCCTGGAGTAACTGTAGAAAAGAAAGAAGGTAAGCTTAAGAAGCACGATGATGTTATTATAACAGACTTGCCTGGTATTTACTCTTTATCTCCATATACTTTGGAAGAAGTTGTTGCACGTAATTATCTTATTGGCGAACGCCCAGATGCAATCTTAAACATCATCGACGGTACAAACCTTGAACGAAACCTTTATCTTACAACTCAGCTTACAGAGCTTGGCATTCCTGTAGTTGTTGCTGTAAACATGATGGATCTTGTAAAGAAAAACGGAGATCAGATAAACATTGCAGAGCTTTCTAATCAGCTTGGATGTAAGGTTATGGAAATTTCTGCTCTTAAAGGAACAGGAATTATGGAAGCCGCAGACGAAGCTATTAAAATGGCTCAGAACGGAAAGACAGTTCCTCTTCACACTTTCAGTGGCCCGGTAGAACATGCAATTGCTCACATTGAGGAAGCTGTTATTCATGATCTTCCAGAAGAACAGCAAAGATGGTATGCAATAAAAATCTTTGAACGTGATGACAAGGTTCTGAATCAGCTTAAGATTTCTGCAGATACATTGGCTCACATTGAAAAAGATATCAAAGCTGCAGAAACAGAACTTGATGATGATGCAGAAAGTATCATCACAAACGAACGCTACGTTTACATTGCACAGGTTATTAAGGCCTGCTACAAAAAGAAGAATGCTGGTTCTCTTACAACTTCAGATAAGATTGATAAGATTGTCACAAACCGCTGGCTTGGTCTTCCAATTTTTGCTGCAGTTATGTTCTTAGTTTACTGGGTTGCAATGGTTGCTGTTGGTGCACCTGCTACAGACTGGGCAAACGATGGACTTTTTGGCGACGGATATCACCTGTTTGGCATTGACGGCGGCTATGAAGAAGTTGCAGAAAATTATGCGGGTGCCGCTGCAATTGTAGACGGTTATGATTTATATGTAGAAGAAAATGGTTCTGCTCCAACAGGCGATTTTGTTTACACTATTGAAGATGAAGAAACATTGGAAATCAGTGAAGAAACAGCAAGCCTTGAAGATTATGAAGAAGCAGTAAAAACTCTTGAAGAGATTGGCGACGAACCAGACCCTGCTGAATATGGTGTATGGGTTCCTGGTATTCCAGCACTTATTGAATCTGGTCTTGATGCAGCGGGTGCCGCAGACTGGCTTAAGGGTCTTATCCTTGATGGTATTGTGGCAGGTGTTGGTGCAGTTCTTGGCTTTGTTCCACAGATGCTTGTTCTCTTCCTTATGCTTGCTTTCCTTGAAGCTTGTGGTTATATGGCTCGTATCGCCTTCGTTCTCGACCGTGTATTCAGAAAATTTGGTCTTTCAGGAAAATCATTTATTCCAATGCTCATTGGTGTTGGTTGTGGTGTTCCTGGTATTATGGCAAGCCGTACAATTGAAAATGAACGCGACAGACGTATGACAATCATGACAACAACCTTTATTCCTTGTGGTGCAAAGGTTCCTTTCATTGCAATGATTGCCGGTGCCATTTTTGGTGGTTCTGCATGGATTTCTACATCTGCATACTTCATTGGTATGGCTGCAATTGTTATTTCGGGAATCATGCTTAAAAAGACAAAGATGTTTGCGGGTGATCCTGCTCCTTTCGTAATGGAACTTCCTGCTTACCACTTGCCTACTCTTGGAAACGTACTTCGCTCAATGTGGGAACGCGGCTGGTCATTTATTAAAAAAGCCGGAACAATCATTCTTCTTTCAACAATCGTTGTTTGGTTCACCTCATACTTTGGCTTTGCCGAAGATGGTTTCCGTATGCTTGGCGAAGATGAACTTGAATTCTCTATTCTTGCAAAAATCGGAAACTGCATTGCATGGCTCTTTATTCCTCTTGGATGGGGTAACTGGCAGGCTGCTGTTGCAAGTATCACAGGTCTTGTTGCTAAGGAAAACATCGTTGGAACAATGGGTATTCTTTATGGTGGCGGAGAACTTACAGCATGGCAGTCTCTTGCTCAGGCATTCACAGGTGTAACAGGATTCTCATTCTTAGTATTCAACCTTTTGTGTGCTCCATGTTTTGCTGCAATTGGTGCTATCAAACGCGAAATGAATAATCCTAAGTGGACATGGTTTGCCATTGGGTATCAGTGTGGATTTGCTTATGTAATTGCTTTGATTATAAACCAGCTTGGAGGAGCATTCACAGGCAACTTGAATATCTTTGGATTGATTGTTGCACTTGCTGCAATTGCCGGAATAGTTTACATGCTCTTCTTCAAAAAATATACAGAAGCAAACAAGCTTGAAATAAAAGCAAGTAAATAATTTTTTACAGGAGGCACAGGATGATGTGGATTGCAGCTAATCTTGGAACAATTCTTATTTCTCTTTTTCTGCTTCTTCTTGTAGCGGGAATTATTCGTTCACTAATACAGAATAAGAAAAAGGGAAAATCATCCTGTGGCGGAAACTGTGCACATTGCAAGATGTGCCCAGCCTGTAAAAATAAAACATCTACTATAAAATAATTCCTTCTCTAAAATATGCCCGACATGTCTCTTTTCAAAGAACATGTCGCGGTTTGTAAGCACGATAATAACAGCAGCAATAACCTGAATCTTTTCATCTTTTGTTTTTTCGATGATAAGCTCGTGGGCAATCCCAACTTTAAGATCAATTTTCTTATGCTACTTATCGTAGCATTCACAAAAATCCCACATTTGCAAAAAACATTATTATCTTTATAAGTATGAATAAGTCAGATTTGAAACGAGATTATTGGATGCTTGATGGTCGGTTTGCCAAAAAAGGATATGACTGGTGGTGGCATAATTTTACTGCGGTTAATGAAAAGACAGGTGAAGAACGCAGTTTCTTTATTGAATATTTTACATGCAATCCGGCAATGGCAGGGGAGGGGTCTGTTCCTGTTTTGGGCCAGCTTCCTGCTAACAAAGAAAAAGGAATTCGCCCGAGTTATCTTATGGTAAAATGCGGCTGGTGGGGTGAACAGGCAACGCAACTTCATAGATTTATTTCCTGGAAGAATGTAAAGATTTTTAGCGATGCACAGGGTTATCATTTGTCTGCAGGTGACTGTTCTGCATGCGAAGCTCAACTTACGGGCACTGTAAATATTTCTGAAGCAGAAGCCGCTGTTCACCCGGAATGGATGTGTAATTCTGGCTCTATGTCATGGGATATTCAGGTAGATAAAAAAGTTGCTTTTAATGTTGGATATGGTGCCGGCAGCTTGTTCCGAAGACTCAAGGCTTTTGAAATGTACTGGCATGCGCAGGGAATGAAGTCTTTGTATTCTGGAACAATTATTTGTAATGGTGAAAAATATATTGTCAGCCCCGAAAAATCTTTTGGTTATGCAGACAAAAACTGGGGTGCCGATTTTACTTCTCCATGGGTGTGGCTTTCTTCCTGCGATCTTGTAAGCAAAAAAACTGGACAGCGCTTAAATGATTCTGTTTTTGATATAGGCGGTGGACGTCCAAAAGTTTTTGGAATTGCATTGAACCGCAAACTCCTCAGTGATTTCTGGTACGAAGGAAAATCTTATGAATTTAATTTTTCTAAGTTCTGGACCTTCTGTCGCACAAAGTTTGACTGCAAAGAAACAGAAGATAAAATAATCTGGTACGTTCGTCAGGAAACTACAAACGCCGTAATGGAAACAAACATCGAATGCGAAAAATCAAAAATGCTTTTAGTAAATTATGAATCTCCCGACGGCGCAAAACGTCACAACCGACTTTGGAATGGCGGCACGGGAACAGGAACAATCAAGCTTTATCGTAAGCACCCAGGCGCTGGTAACAAGCTTGAACTCCTTGACGAAATTCAAGCTTGTCATGTTGGATGTGAATGGGGGGAATACTAAACTGAGCAGTTATTTTACAGAGCGTACCAGGCGGATGCCGGGATTAGACAAACCGGAATTTGGTTCAGCATGTGCTCTATAATACACAGAGCAGTTGGTTGCACTCCCACCCCAATAACCGCCACGACGAACACGACTTCGTTTTCTTACTTCTTCTGGCTCTGGCGCACCTAAAGGATCGGTTAGCGTTGTTTCACCGTTATCACCTGCCGTAGCTCTAGAATCATACCAATCCCAACACCATTCCTGTACATTACCACTCATATCATATATACCAAGGGTATTAGGTTTCTTTTTTCCAACCTGATGAGTTCCATAACCTGAAGTTCCATCGGTTGCTTTTTTATCTTTTGTTATACCATCAGGAAGATTATACAGATACCAGCCAACAGCATCCAAATCAGCATTTTTACTTGGTGTAAACTGTGCGTCAGGAGATCTGTCTGCTCCGCTGTAAAAATATTTCCAAGCCTCAGCCTTAGGATCTCCTCCATGAGCCGCAAACTCCCATTCAGCTTCGGTTGGAAGACGGTAACCTTTTGAACCTTGTACAAGTTTAACATCTGCGTCAATAATTTTCCCTTTTTCTACTTCTTTTACTGTGATTTTATAAGCCTCTGCAAGTCCAGCTTTCTTGCTTAATGCATTACAAAAATAGACTGCATCATACCATGTTACACTATCAGCCGGACGATATTTTTGGGTTTCTCCCTCTGCAAGAGGATATTTGCCTGTTTCTGTATGTTTAAATGGAGACGCTTCCAACATATATTCTGTATCATTTACAGTTACCTTCTGGTCTGTCATTATTGATGTGTAAAGCTCCTGTGTAACTTCATACTTACTCATAATAAAAGGACTAAGCTTTACTTTACGGCCACTACGAAAAACACCCTGGTAGTCGTCGGAACCAGCATCAACTGTACCAACATCAACTTCACCACCGTTGTTTGATGTAACATAAATCTGTTCGGTGTTTTCAAAATTGGTACCTTCAATTTCTATTTTAGAAATTACTGTTTCGCCTGCTGAGAATTTCTTTTCTTCAACATTGGAAGGATCATCTTCTGCAACTAAGCTACCTTTACAGGAATAAAGAATAAACGAGGCCAAAGCCAGAACAATAAGACAACTAGTTTTTTTCATGTTTTATCTCCTTAACTTTTTTTGGTTTTTTCCTAAACAATAAATGCATGAAAAAAGATTTAGTTACACCTTGTCCGATTCTTAAAAAAAGGAAGGGCCACCCGTACATGACACTAAATCGGGTGACCCTAATATTATGGTTTATAGGAGCCTCTTTTGGCTGTTAGTATTGACTAACGCTATTCGAATATATATTATATTTATAAGTTAGTCAAGACTAACACTAATAAAAAAAGAGGCTCTTATGATTAAATCAGTTACGCCGTATATTGGTAAGTATAAAAAATATACGGTCATTGCGTCATTTTTGACAACGATAGGAATTATTGCTAACGTAGTTACTTACATCTTTCTGTATCAACTTATAGTTCCGCTCACACAACACGAGTTACCAGATCTTAAGTTTGTAATTGTTCATGTTGCGGCAATTTTTATCTGCCTTACACTTTATGCAGTTTTGTATAGCACCGGGCTGGCCTGTTCGCATGTAAGTGCCTACAACACGCTGAAAAACATCCGCATTTCGCTTAAGGCTAAACTTGAAAAACAACCGCTTGGAAATATCAAAGAAATTGGAACCGGTCAGATTAAAAAGGTTTTTACCGACGATATTGATCAGATAGAACTCTTGCTTGCTCACGCTATTCCAGAAGGAATTGCAAATGTTACGGTTCCTGCTGTTGTAATTCTAGGAATGTTTTTTGTGAACTGGAAACTTGCACTTTTGACACTTGCAGTTCTTCCTCTTGGCATTTTGGGCATGTCTATGATGATGAAAGCCGGAATGTCAAAAATGAACGCCTATTATGAATCTGCAAAAAAGATGAACAATACAATCATCGAATATGTAAACGGAATGGAAGCCATCAAGGTTTTTAATAAAGATGGTGATTCGTTCCGTCGTTTTGGTGAGGCTGTTCGCGGCTATCGGGATTTTACTTTGGACTGGTATAGAGTTTGCTGGCCCTGGATGGCTGTTTATAACAGTACTCTTCCATGTCTTGCTCTTTTCACGCTGCCTTTTGGAGGCCTTCTTGTTTTAAGCGGAAAAGTTTTTTTGAGTCAGTTCGTTCTTGTTCTTTGTATGTCTTTTGCAATTGGTCCCGCAATTCTTCGTGCGCTAAGCTTTGGCGGAAAGATACCTCAGTTGAATTATAAAATTGCTGAGCTCGAAAAAATGATGAACGGAGAACCGATTAAGGCAGGCAAAAATGAATTTGTTGGCAAGAATTATGATGTGGAGTTTAAGGATGTAAAGTTTAGTTATAAGAAGGGGGAAGCCTCCCCCTCGCTCCAG
>JAEEGJ010019918.1_pt1 | contig 14693 bp, 15 predicted proteins | sample 8958761 | NCBI WGS metagenome assembly JAEEGJ01 (sample SAMN16246546, study PRJNA631951) | gut metagenome | biome: gut microbiome; feature: rumen; material: RS-attached | host: Bos | place: Iran: Karaj | collected 2018-10 | reverse complement strand
TCATGGCGTTGGACTGGAGATTCATGAATCGCCGTCGCTGAGCCCGCGGTATGACAAGCCGTTGGAGCCTGGCCATGTTGTGACGGTCGAACCTGGTGTGTATTATCCAGAGTGGGGCGGCATCCGCATCGAAGATGTTGTCGCCGTGACGGAAAATGGCTGCGAAGATTTGACGACGGCTCCAGTGTTTTTGGAGCTGTAAGGGGCAAAAGGGACGAAAAGGACGAAAGGGACAGAAGGGACGGAAACAACAAAAGGCGCAGAGAAAAAAATCCTCTGCGCCTTTGTGTTAATCAATGGTCCCGCGGGAGCGGGACCCTCCCCCGATATCACACGGAGAAGCGGACGAAGCAGCAGTCGCCGTCCTGCACGATGTAGTCTTTTCCTTCGATGCGGAGTTTGCCGGCTTCCTTCGCGCCGTTCCAACTGCCATATTGCATAAGATCATCGTAAGAAACGACTTCCATGCGGATGAAGCCGCGCTGCATGTCCGTATGGATTTTGCCAGCGGCCTGTGGGGCGGTAGCGCCTTTCGTGACGGTCCATGCGCGCGTTTCGTCCGGACCTGTCGTGAAGAACGTCAGATAGTTGAGCATCTTATAGCCTGTGTGGATGACGCGTTCGAGGCCGCTTTCTTCCACGCCGAGATCTTCCAAAAAGACTTTCGCCTCTTCAGGATCAAGCTCCTGCAGTTCTTCTTCGAGCTTCGCGCAGACGGGAATGACTTCCATTCCATGCTTTGCGGCTTCCGCGATGAGCTTCTTGGAGAGGTCATCCTTTCCAAACGATTTGAAATGCGCCTCATCCGTGTTCGCGCAGACGAAGGCTGGTATAAGTGTCAGCAGCTGAAGGCCTTCCGCAAGCTTGGAGATCGTCGCGTCCGTCTTGTCATATGTCGGGATGATGCCTTGTTCAAGGCTTTCGACGAATGTCTGGGCGAGTTCCATTTCCTGTTTGGCTTCCGGATCGCCGCCGCAACGCGTCATCTTCTTCGTCTTTTCGATTTTCTTTTGGAGGACTTCCAAATCCGCGAGCATCAGCTCCGTCAGAATCAATTCCAGATCGCGGGCGGGATCGACGGAATCCTTCACATGGACGATGTCCGAATCATCGAACAAACGGACGACATGTGCGATCGCATCAACGGTGCGGATGTGCCCAAGGAATTGATTTCCAAGACCTTCGCCTTTGCTCGCGCCTTCGACAAGACCCGCGATGTCGATGAATTTCATCGTGGCAGGAACAGTTTTGGCGGAATGTTCCAGTTCGACGAGTTTGTTGACGCGCGGGTCTGGAACGGGCACGATACCCGTGTTCGGCTCGATCGTGCAGAACGGGAAGTTGGCGGCCGCCGCGCCGCCGTGGCAGAGGGCGTTGAAGAGGGTGGATTTGCCGACGTTCGGCAATCCCACGAAACCACATGCGAAACCCATGATGACTCCTTTATATGATTCCACTGATTATTTGCTTTTTTATGTCAATGTGATAATATACTACAAAAAGACAGACAGTGGAACGAAAAACGGAAATAAAACGTCCGAAACAGACAAACAAGCCAAAGAAACAACAAAGGAGACGCAAAAATGGCAGATGAAGTCAAGAAGAGCGTTGGTTACAGCGACACCCCCATCATTCCGGGCAGCTGCTGGCATGTGCATGACGGCGACCGTCCGCAGCCGCGTGTCGTGGCCCCTGGCAGTTTCAGCACGCAAGAGACGCCCGGCGTCCCGCCGTCGGATGCGATCATTTTGTTTGACGGCAAATGCCTCTGCAACTGGCTGAGCAAAGACAACAAGGAACCGCAGTGGAAGCTTGAAAACGGCTACATGGAAGTCGTTCCGGGCACGGGCAACATCCATACGCGCACGGAATTCGGCGACTGCCAGCTGCATTTGGAATTCGCGTCGCCAATCGAAGTGAAAGGTGAAGGGCAGGGCCGCGGCAATTCGGGCGTGTTCTTCATGCGCAAATTCGAGATCCAAGTGCTTGATTGCTATCAGAATCCGACGTATCCCGACGGCACGGTCGGCGGCATTTACGGTCAGTTCCCGCCGCTTGCAAATGCGATTCGTAAACCAGGCGAATGGAACATGTACGATTTCGTGTTCATCGCGCCGCGTTTCGCCGGCCATCAGTTGATCACGCCCGCCTATATCACGGTCTTCCTGAACGGCGTGCTCTTGCACCATATGAGATCCATCCAAGGCCCGACGCAGCATCGCCGTCTGGCCGAATACACGCTGATGAACAGCGTCGGCGCGTTGGAATTGCAGGATCACGGCGATCTCGTGCGGTTCCGCAACATCTGGTACCGCCCGCTGAATAACTACGATCAAGCATAAATCGCCTTCGGCGATGCTTATGGCTAAAAGCTTATGGCCTATGGCTTTACTAGGCTTCTAGAATGCTAGAATGCTAGAAGCCTAGAAATCTAGAAGCCTAGGCGTTAGCCGCCAATTCATCATTTACGGCGGCGGCTGCCGCCGCCGGATCGTCGGCCGCGATAATCGGGCGGCCGACGACGATGAACTGCGCTCCCGCTTTGGCGGCTTCGCCAGGCGTCATGACGCGTTTTTGATCGCCTTTGGCGGAGCCAGCGGGGCGGATGCCTGGTACGACGAGGATGAAATCGTCGCCGCAGGCTTGTTTCACAAGCGGAATTTCCAATGCGGAGCAGACGACGCCGTTCAAGCCGCATTCTTTCGTCAGTTTCGCAAGCCTGACGACTTGTTCGGCAGGCGTGGCGTTGATACCGACGGCGTTTAGTTCCGTCTCGTCCAGACTTGTCAGGACGGTGACGGCGGTGACGATAATGCCAGTTTCTTTTGCGGCTTCGGCGGCCGCTTTCAGCATGGACGGGCCGCCCGATGCATGGACGTTGCACATGTCCGCACCAATGGCGGCGGCTGAACGGACGGCTTGGCCGACCGTGTTCGGAATGTCGTGGAATTTCATGTCCAAAAAGACTTTCTTGTCGCGAGCCTTCAGACCACGGATGATTTCCGGTCCGAAACGCGTGAAAAGCTGTTTGCCGACTTTGTACCATGTAACGGTCGGGCCGAGTTTTTCGACGATATTGAAGGCTTTTTCGATGGAATCGACATCCAAAGCGGCGATGAGAGTGGTGGTCATGGTGTGTTTTCCTGTTGGTCTGAAGGAGGAGGTTGTATGTCGTCCGCTGACAGTTCTTCGACGGCGATATTTTGTGTGTTTTCGAAGGACTGGCGGACAGCCATATGCGCGGCGAGGACCGCCGCGCAGCATATCTTAAGGAACATGAAGGAGTTCCAAACAATTGGCAATAAATATTTTGGCGAGGCGTGGAGCGAATGGATCGTGGCATCCCAGAAGGAGGCATTGGTCGGCATGCCGAGCACGACCATGTTGGCGACGGTGATAGCCGCCATGGGCGCGATCAAGAGATAGATCAATGATATAAAGGTATGGCCGGCCATCTTTTCAAGCCATTCGCAAGCGGCGTCATGCGCACAGGAGCGGATGAAGGCGGTCATTTCAAAAGCGAACCACGCCGTCGCGAGAGCCCATAGGACGGTGCACCAAATGAAATAGTCCGATGGCTTGTCGCTGACAAGATACCATGTGTAGAACGGCGCGAATGCGGCGGCGGCGCAGGCTGGGCATTGGAGCCGTTTCCGTCCGCAACCGATGACGGCGGCGAGAAGAAGGACGGACGGAATGCAATGGCCGTAGCATTGGCAGACAAGCCAGTCATAACGCCGCAGTCCGACGAAGCCGATGACCAGCAGCAGGAGCGCGGCGGCGGATACAAGCATCAGCCGCCATGTCCAGGAGGCCAGCAGCCGTGCACCATTGGAGGCGATGTTCATAACTGGTCGATGAAGCGCGTGTAACGATTGATGTCCATCAGCATTTCAAGTTCGTCCGGATCGTCGAACTCCATGCGGTAGAGCCAGTTCTTGAAGGGATCAAGATGGAGGAGGGAGGGATTGTCCTGCACGTCTTTGTTGATTTCGACGACACGACCGCTCAAGGGGGAGCGCAGATGGTGGATGCGCTTCGCCAGATGAAGATGGACGCAGAACGTGTCCATTTCCAATTCGTCGCCCACGAGCGGCATGTCAATGCTCTGGATGGCGACGAGTTCTTCCGTCAGATAATCGGTGATGCCGACAGTCGCGATATTCTTATCTTCGTCTGGGAGGACCCAGGTATGCCTGTTGGTGAAGGCCCTTCGATCGGTTTTGCTTGCCATGGATGTCTCCTATTTTATAGTTTGTTTGGCACCTTGACGGCGCATTATGTGATTTTTTTGAAAAAATGCTGTTTTTTGAGACCGCAATTTCCGTACAATGGGTTATGTTATATAGTCGTTTCAATCTGTCAAATAAACAGTGCGCTTTTTTTGTGAAAAAAAGAACATTTCGGGCAATATATTGAGGAATATCCATGGCAAACGAAAGAATGTACTTGGTAAAGACGGTGGAAGGCGAAGAAATGGGGCCTGCCGATCAGGAGACGTTGGTGAAATGGGCGGAAAGCGGAAAGATCCATCCGGACGATAAAATCCGCAGCACAATGATCGCGAAATGGGACCGCGCGATCAACTATGACTTCCTGAAGCAACTTCTGCTGGGCGTGGAAGAGGCGGAAGTCATGAAAAAGAACAAGACTTGGTTCTCTAAAATGATGGACCGCATTAACTTGCGTGCTCCTGAACTGGAAGGCAGCAGCGGCATTGTGAGCGTCCGTTTGGAGACCTATCCGTCGGCGTCCATTCCGATGCGCATCATGGCGAGCCTCATGGACACGGTAATCATGATTCTGGCGTTCATCGTCGTGTATTTCAGTTGTTATGCGCTGTTCCGTTCTGGCTCGCTTGACCAGAGCAATGCGGGCTACATCTGCACGACGGTTTTCTTCCTAATCTATATGCTGTATCATGTTTTGATGATCGCCTATCGTATTCAGACATATGGACAGCGCTACTGGGGCGTGTTCCTCTGCCGGAAGAACGGTCAGAAGTTCTGGGTGGGGCGTGTGTTCTTCTATTTCGTCTTCAATCTGCTGCTCATGCCGTTCTTCTTGGTGAATTGGGTCATTCTGGCGAGTTTCGGCCGGACGATTCCAGAAATTCTGACAGGGATGCGCATGGTGAAAGTGAAACTGGCGAAGAACCGCGCATGATCATCAGCACGGGAGGAAACCGCCGATGTCAGAGGTCGCAAAGAAGCATCTCCGCGTGTCGCCATTGATTTTCAAGTACGTCTTGCGTGAATTCATGATTCCGCTGGCGTGCGCTTTGGCGGCGTTCGCGTTTTTGTTTCTTGTGAACAATGTGTTCGACGACTTGCCGGATTTCATGTCGAAGGACGTGCCGATGCGCGTCGTATTGGCGTACTTTTTGTCGTTACAACCTCATAACTTGTTGAACGTCATACCGATATCGGTTTTGCTGGCGGCGAGTTTCATGACGGTGATGATGGGTCGCAACAACGAATTGTGTGCCATGCGCGCGGCTGGCATGTCGCTATTGACATGCGCTCTTCCTGTCTGGATTGTGGCGGCGGTGGCATGTGTCTGCGCGATTTGCATTGGCGAATTCTGGGGGCCAGGAGGACTTCAGAATGCGTCACGCATCCGCCGTGAATGGTTGGACAGCAAGAAAAAGGCGGCGGAAACGGTCGCTTTTTGCAACGTCAAGGAGAATCGCGACTGGTTCTGCCGTGATTTGGATTTGTCCGATGTGATGCACCAAGTCGTTGTGCGCCAATATAATGAGCAAGGCGAGACACAATGGGTCATCATGGCGGATACGGCGGAATTTCGTGACGACGGCGTGTGCGTTTTCAAAAATGGAAGCCGTCAGGAACTTGGTGGCGACGCGAAAATGATGACATCGCCTGTCACATTTGACACGTTTGAATTTTCCTGTACGGAGCAATTGCGCGACATCGCTGGGCAGGGGCGGATGCAGGATGGCGTGACGACGCGTGAGGCGCTGTCGATTTTGCGGAGCGATGTCGCACCGTCGCCACAGATGGCGCGTCTTCTGCGGACGTCTGTTTGGAACAATGTGACGTTTCCGCTGGCGAGCCTCGTCGGCGCGTTTTTTGGCGTGGCGTTAACGATTGCGAATCAACGCAGTGAGATTATGAAAGGCTTTGCGGCGGCGATTGGCATTCTCGTGATGTTTTATTTGGTAGGGCAGGTTTTCATGGTATTGGGCAAGAATGGATGGTTGCCGCCGTTCATTGCGGGCGGACTGCCAAGCCTTGTGTTCACGCTTGCAGGCTTCGCCGTGATGTGGCGGAAGCAATAGGGGGGACGAAAATGGCGAAAATGCCGCGATGGCGATGGTGGCTTTGGGCCGTGGAGGCCGTGCTGTTAATTGCGGTCGTGGAGCATTTCGTCGTCCGTCCGCGAATTCGTCGTGAAAAGGCTTCGCAAGAGAAGCCAATTGTGCAAGGCGAGCAGATTGAAGCGTTGGGCGAAGCCGTGAAATTGCCGAATGGCCTGCATGAGGTCGTGCCATCGTACTATCCTGTGATGGAAGGACTTGCGGAAGGTTCGGAACGGATGTTGGAAGCGCAGAAATCGGTCTCCCGTGAAAAAGGACTGCCGATTGAAATCGAAAACAGCATCGGCATGCGTTTCCGTCTTATTCCGTCTGGAAGTTGTCTGATCGGCAGTCCGGAAGGCGAAAAAGGGCGTGGGGCGATTGAAGTTCGCCATGTCCAATTGTTTCCGGAAGAGTTTTACATGGGAAAGTTCGAAGTGACTCAGGCGGAATGGAAAGCGGTGATGGGAACGGATTCGCCAGCTGGCTTCAAAGGCGAAAAACGGCCAGTGGAGGAAGTGATGTGGCATGACTGCCAGCGGTTCGTGAACAAGCTCTGCGAATTGGAAGGTGTGCCGTTGAACACATACTGTCTGCCGACGGAGGCCGAATGGGAATATTCATGCCGCGGCGGGACCGATACGGCGTTTTGTTTTGGAAATAATGTTGAACAATTGGCCCAATGGGCGGACTACGCGGGAAACAACAGCCGTCAGACGGTGGACGTAGGAAAACGCCGTCCTAATTCGTTGGGGCTGTATGACATGCACGGAAATGTCTGGGAATGGTGCCGTGACTTGTATGTGAATTATCCAGGAGATGATTCGGATGCGGGGGACCGCTACGGCTATCGGACGATTCGTGGCGGCAACTGGTATGTCGATTCAGGCGAATGCCGTTCGGCGAACCGTTGCTGCCTGCCAGCTGCCTCTCATGGCAACATGTTGGGATTCAGGGTGATGCGGCGAATAAACGACAAAAGGAGCAAGCAGGAATGAAGACGCAGACGACTGATATTGAAGGGATTGTCATTATCGAGCCGCAAGTGTTCGGCGATTCGCGCGGATATTTCATGGAAACGTATCAAAAAGAGAAATATGCGGCGGCCGGAATTGATGTGACGTTCGTGCAGGACAACGAGTCGATGTCGAGCTATGGCGTGATTCGCGGTTTACATTATCAGGCGGAACCATTTGCACAGGCGAAATTGATCCGTGTCGTGGCTGGCCGCGTGCTTGATGTAGCGGTTGATATCCGTAAGAATTCGCCGACGTTCGGGAAGGTTTTCACGTTGGAACTTTCATCCGATAATAAATTGCAACTATTTCTGCCGCATGGTATTGCGCATGGTTTTGCGGTTTTGAGCGACTATGCGATTTTTACATACAAATGCGATAATTTCTATGCTCCCCAATCAGAACGGACCATTCGATTTGACGATCCTATTTTAAACATCGATTGGCGAATTCCTATTGATCAGAGGATAATCTCTGAAAAAGACAAAAAAGGTCTGCCGTTCAATGCATGATGCGGAAAGTTGCGGAGGCTTTCGCCTCCGCCCGATGGCTTCCGCCATCGGCACTGGACAGGAAACAATGCGGCATTTGAAATCATTAATCATTAATTATTAGTCATTAATCATTAATGCATGTACATGCCGCCGTTGACATCAAGACAGATGCCGGTGAGATAGTTGCCGCCTTCGCCGCAGAGGAAGGCGACGGACAGGCCGACATCACGCATTTCGCCAAGGCCGAGCGGAACGGTGGCGGCCAGTTTGGCGACGCCTTCTTCGCCATGCGTTTTGAAAAGTAATTCTGTTTTGATGATGCCTGGTGCGACGGCGTTTACGGTGATGCCGTATGGGGCGGCGGTGCGGGCCAACGTCTTCGTGAAGCTCAGGATGCCGCCTTTCGTGGAGGCGTAATGGACATGGCCGAACAGCGCGCCTTGATGGGCGACCATCGACGACATGTTGACGATGCGGCCGAATTTCCGTTCGCGCATGCGAATCATCGCCGCCTTGCTGCAGAGGAAGACGCTTTTCAGATTCGTCTCCAGAATATAGTCCCAGTTCTCCTCCGTGATGTCGAAAATGTTTTCCGCGCGACTCGTTCCCGCGTTGTTCACGAGAAAGTCGATCTTGCCGAATTTTGCGTCGATTTCGGAGAAAAGCCGTTGGACGTCGTCCGCCTTGCCGACGTTGGCCTGCACGCAGATGGAGCGGACACCGAAATCGCGGACGGCCTTGCAGACTTCTTCAGCCTCGTCACGACTGCTGTTGTAGTTGACGATGACATCCGCGCCTTTTTCCGCCAACACGAGAGCCACGCCTTTGCCGAGCCCTCTGGATGAGCCTGTCACCAATGCGACTTTGCCTGACAATTCGCCCATGATTCACTTCCTTATGCTTTGTTTTCTTGAAATGCCGTTATATAATGTATAGTAAAGGAACGACGGCGTCCGCGCCGTTGTAGCGACGGCGTCCGCGCCGTTGTAGCGACGGCGTCCGCGCCGTTGAACGGATTTTTCCCCCGACGGCGGGGACGCCGTCGTTACTAAATTATTCAAAGTTTCAAAAAAACAAGCAGGAATGATGAAAATGAAAAGGACAATTATTGTTTTGTTGTTGTTGGCGTTGGCAGTGCAGGCCGTTCCCGTGCGTTTTTTGGGTATCGATGAATCGCGCGGCCAGCTGATTTACGTGAACACGAAAAAGCCTGAGGACAACTGGGCGCTGAAGTTGCCGGAAAAATGCCGCGACTACCAGATGCTGTCACCGACGCGGCTGTTGCTGAATGGTCGACGTGGCTACTATGAAATGGATCTGCCGACGAAGACCATCGTGAAGACGGTCGCCCGTGACGAATTTGGCGGGACGATGTCCTGCCGTCGCACGAAAGACGGCAAGACGTTGCTTGCTGCGTTGCGCGAAGGCGGCACGGTGATTTTCGAATTGGATGCGAACGACAACGTCTTGCGCAAGGCGGTCTTTCCCGGTCGTAACAGCTTGCGGCTCATGCGCGAAAGCGGTGTCGGCACGATGTATTTCGGAGGGCCGGAGGACACGTTGACGGAAGTCGATATGACGGGAAAGGTCATCCGTGAGACGAAGATTCCGGGGGGGCGTCATGTGTATCAAGGCGAACGTCTTGCGAACGGCAACCTGTTGGTTTCCAGCGGTTACGGCGGCTCCATCGTGGAGTTCGACACGAATGGAAAGGAAATTCGCCGCCTGCATGTGAAGGACGACGAAAAGGCACGCGGCATCGTGTCGGGCTTCTTCGCGGGCATGGAGATTCTGAAGGATGGCTCGATCGTCGTGAGCAATTGGACAGGGCATGGCGCGAATGACAGTGAAAAAGGCCAGCAGCTCTTGATGTTCGCGCCCGATGGCAAGATCGTCTGGACATGGCATGACGCGAAACTGGCGGGAACGTTGCACGGCGTCATCATTTTGGAGAATGAATGATCAAGAGGTTCGCTTAATTCTTGATTTCAGCCATGTTATGAAGCCGGTGGGGAGAATCGCCTTGGCGATGCGAGTTGCAAACCGCCGCGCGGCGCATGGCGGCTGGATCATGACATGTTTGGAGTAGAATCGGTCATAAGTCAGATTGGGCATCACGTATGGGGGATGAACGAGCGGGAAGGGCATGGAATGGGCGGTTCTAGTGGCCTGGTGAAGGATCTTGCTCGGTTCATGGGTTCCGTCGCCAGTGTCGCCTAGGTTCTGGACGAGATTCTGCCTGGGGACGATGCTCAGTCTGGATTGGATGAGATTTGCAAATCCGAATTGAAAATCCCATCCATTGTAGCCGCCGATCTCGTAGATGCCCTTGATGGATATCGTGAAGAACCACTTCACGGCAGGATCGTCGGAGAAAAACAGTTCATTGTTTTTCTCCAGTTCCGGAAGTGTCTTGCAATCAATATCATAGTCTTTCCAGACACGGCGCCATGAAGCCCAGCCCCACAGGCCGAAGGTTATTCTGGAGAACATGTAGCTATGTTGGCATGGAACGGCGTCGCCAACCATGTTCATGGCGGAAATGACTCCGACTCGTTGGTCGTCACGGTATTTTTCGAGCAGTTCCTGCGCGAAGGTGAAAAAACTGGAATCGACCAGGCAGTCGTCCTCCAGAATGATTCCTTCCTCTTCATGTTCGAAAAACCACGTGATGGCGGAAGCAGGGCCACGGCCGCAACCGAGATTTTGTTCATTCAGGTGGGTGTATAATTGGCAAGGCCAGTCTATATTATTAATGATGAGGCGTCGCGCGGCCTCGCATTTCTCCACGTCTTCCGGACGGGAGGTACGTGGTCCGTCAGCTGCCAGATAGAGTTTGGCTGGACGGATTTCACGGATGCGTTGAAAGACGCGTTGCAGGCAGACGGTTCGGTTGAAGATGATCAGCAGTACAGGAGTGTTGAATGGTTGTGCAGGCATAGGTACGGATGGCCATGTTGGGCATTGTTATCGTAATCTATAAATCAATAGAGCAGGTCGCTACGTTTGTTTCACAAGAACTTGTGAAAATCCAGGCCGATTATCGGGCCGTTGTGGTCGATGTCGGCTGCGATGACGTGGATGACGTGCGGCTGCCGCGCGCATTGGGCTTGCCAGATGGCGTTTCGGAGACAGGGCGTCTGTTTCTCTTGCGAGAGAAACAAAATCTTGGATATGCTCGTGGCAACAATCTAGGGGTGGATTTTCTTCTTCGGCGTTTTCCCGAAATTGATTCATTTCTCATTACCAATGACGACATACAATTTATCTCTTCTAATGTCGTTGACAAGCTGATAGAGAAAATCTCGGCTTTTTCCGATGTGGCGGTCATTGGGCCAAGAATTGTCAATTTGCAAGATAAAGAACAGCTGCCGGAGTTGACGCCTCCATCCATTGGCTGGGAAATTCGTCGGAATATCTTGCTTCCCATATTGGGTAAACGTTTGAAGGGAAGGATGCAGGGCAGGATGGAAGCAGGCTATGTTTATCGTCTGGAAGGGTGCTTCATGCTTGTGCGCAAGGATGATTTTCTGGCCTGTGGCAAGTTTGATGAACGGACGTTTTTGTATCGGGAGGAGGCGATTTTGAGCGAACGGCTGAAGGCCATCGGCAAGCGGATGTATTACGATGATTCGGTGACGATTCGTCATTTCGTGGGAAATACGACATCGAAGAAGGCGCCGAATCTCTTGTTGCTTGAATGCGAATTGTTTGGACAACGATTATATTTCGGCGAATACGCCAAAAGTTCCGCTGTGGCGATGGGGCTGTTGCGGATGTCGCAATGGATTCGATTGGCGTTGGTCAAATTGGCGATTCTGAAACGAAAACTGCGTGGAGCTGACAGATGAAGATATTCGTGACAGGCGGTAAAGGCATGCTGGGGCGCACGTTACGACGTGTGTTGACGGATGTTGATTTCGTCATTGGCGACTTGCCCGAATGCGATATCACGAACGCGGCGGCAGTTCGCGAAGCGATTGCCGCGGCGGATGTCGATGCCGTCGTGCATTGCGCGGCGATGACGCAGGTGGATTTGTGTGAAACGGAACGGGAGCGCGCATTTCTCATCAATGAAACTGGTAGCGCAAATGTCGCAAAAGCATGCCAACTGCTTGGTAAACGGCTCATTGCGATTTCGACGGATTATGTTTTCCATGGCGACAAACAGACGGCATATGTCGAAACGGACGAGCCGGATCCGCAAACTATTTATGGCGCGAGCAAATTGGCGGGCGAGAATCGCATCCGCGAATTTTGCGACAATTATTTAATTCTGCGGTTGGCATGGCTCTATGGCGACGGCGGCCCAAGCTTCCTCCATACAATGCTGAAATTGGCGGACGGAACGCGTCCCGTGCTGAAAGTCGTGAACGACCAGCGGGGGAATCCGACGTCCGCCGTCGCAGTGGCTCGCCATCTGCGGATGATTTTGGAACGGAGGGACTTGCGTGGCATCATGCATCTGACATGCGAAGGCGAGACAACGTGGTATGACTATGCAAAGGAGATTTTCCGTGTGGCTGGCGTGAAGCAGGATGTCGTGCCGTGCACGACGGCGGAATTTCCGCGGCCTGCGCATCGTCCCGCCAATTCTGCGTTGGTGAAGGCGGCGTTGGCGCGAAGCGGCTTGCCGCCAATGCCGCATTGGCAAGATGCGCTACGGGAGTTTATGGCGGAGATGAATACTGGAAGTTCTGGAAGTTCTGGAAGTTCTGGAGATTGACCGATTCCAGAATATCCAGAATATCCAGCATATCCAGAAAACGCTCCTCTAGACAGAGGAGATCAAAAACAAGAATAGATGATAGGAAAATGAAAACGATTGGATTGGATTTAGGTACGAGTGCGCTGAAAGGCGTGCTATTCGATGGCGAGAAAATCGTTGCGGAAGGCGCACGGGAAGTGACGTTCATCCGCGACGGCGACATGGTGGAAATCGCGCCGCAGGCCCATTGGGCGGACTGCTTGTCGCTGATTCGCGAATTGGCGGCGGCTTCGGACGAGCCTGTGGCGGCCATTGCGATGGCCGCCGCTAGCGGCAACACATTGGTCGCGGCTCCCGATGGCACGCCTAAGACGAACATTATCAGTTGGTTGGACAAACGTCCGTCGCCCATCGCGCCGATTGATTTGCATGAATTAGTCGGCTGGCCGTGGAATGGCGGTTTTCCGTTGGTCCATTGCGCATGGTTCAAGGCGAACTGCCCAGAAGTGTTCGGCAACAGCGGACAGCTGTTCATGAATAACGACTGGCTGGCGTTCCTGCTATGTGGAAAGCGCGGTCTGGATCATTCGTCGGCGACGCCGTTTTTCCTGCAGGATCAAGCGAAAGGGCAATATGCGCCGCAACTGCTTGCGGCGGTGGGGATTGCGGAATCGCAACTGTCGCCGCTATATCCGCCTGGAACAGCGATTGGAACGTTGAAGTCCGAATTGGCCGACGGCAATTTGACCACGAAGACGGTGATTGCGACAGGCTCGTTCGACCATCCATCCGCCGCGCGGGCGGTTCATGTGACGACGCCAGGCGACGTGTTGGTTTCGTGTGGAACGTCATGGGTCGGTTTCACGCCGATACCGGAACGCCGTGTGCGCAAAGGCTATCTGTGCGATCCATTCTTGTCGTCGCGCGGCGGACCGTGGGGCGAAATCTTCTCGATCGCGCGGATTGGTTTGACGTTGGAGGAGACGATTGTTCGTCTGGCCGGAACTGGTGATGATCGCTACAAGTTGTTCAACGAGATGGCTTTGGCGGAAGACGGCGAAGCCCGTCGGACGATGTTGGAGACGATCGATAAGTTCAAGGCGCGGTTGGAAGGGCGGCCACGCCGTCTTGTGATGGTTGGTGGCCCGTCTGAAGGGGCGGGATGGCGCCATTTCCTCGCGGAACGGCTGGATTTGGAGGTTGAGGCGTCGCCGTTCGCGAAGCAGGCGGGAGCCGTTGGCGCGGCCATGCTTGCGGCGCAATCAATTAACAATTAATAACTTGCAATTTTGTTTAACCACGAAAAGCACGAAAGGACACGAAAATTTTGAACCACAGAATACACGGATTACACACAAAAGCCTCGCAGACGTCGGCCGTAGTGCTGATGATTTTATGCAGGCATGGCATGATGGATTGCTGAAGATCAAGACGGCCTCCGTCTGCTCGGCGGTTGTTCATCGCTTCGCGAATGAAAAGGATGTCATGCGGAAGCTCTAAATCTTTTTCAATAAACAATTAGCAATTAACAATAACAAAGGAAAGAAAACAATGCAGTATCCACTCGTTTCGGACATGGACCGCAAGGTGTTTGCGGAGGAATTGGCGCCGCGTCTGCCGAAAAAGCTTTTTGACGCGCATGTGCATGTGTTCAACAAAGACTGTTTCCCCGAAGGCTTCAGCTTGGGGGAGAAGTCGTGCTATCAGAAATTCGGCGGCGAGCATCGCAGCGAATTCTGCGTCGAAATGTACAAAAAACTCCTGCCGGGCATCGATGTGACGTTCAACTGCTTCGGCTCCGTCAATCCCGCGGCGGACCGCGAAAAGGACATCCCGTACCACGACAACAAGAAGATCTATTCGATGGCGGTCGTGTCGCCGCTGGATTCGGCGGAAACGCTTGAACGGCGGCTGGTTGACTATAAACTGGTCGGCGTGAAGCCGTATCCGGGCCTGGCGGGCGCGGCGTACGGCAAGAAGGAAAGCGACGTGGAAGTCCGCGAAATGTTCACGGACGAACAGCTGGAGGTGCTGAACCGCCGCAAGATGATCGCGACCGTCCACATCCCGCGCAAGCAGCGTCTTGCGGATTCGTTGAACCAGACGCAGATGCCCGAACTGTGCCGCAAGGCGCCGAACGCCACGTTCATCTTCGC
>JAEEGJ010019917.1_pt1 | contig 14693 bp, 7 predicted proteins | sample 8958761 | NCBI WGS metagenome assembly JAEEGJ01 (sample SAMN16246546, study PRJNA631951) | gut metagenome | biome: gut microbiome; feature: rumen; material: RS-attached | host: Bos | place: Iran: Karaj | collected 2018-10 | reverse complement strand
CTGTGTTACTTCGTGGTCACTTGCAATAAGTTTTGCACGATTTCCCATAGGGAACTTGAGACTGCGTCCGTTTAATACATCGCTTATATTTGCCGTTGTTGTTATTACTGGTACAGACATCAATCCACTGCCAAGAGCAATAGCTCCCTCGCGTGGCCAGTAGTCATAAGAGTAAGCAGTATTATCATCAGCCTGGATATTAAACTTAACATAGAATGGTGTACCGCTTGGAGGGTCAAGCCAGCTTGGATAATTGAAGCTTGTAGTAGTTGAATGCATAACTTCATCAGGTCCTTCGTATACACCGATATAAAGGGAACCTGTTGCTGGAGTTACCGCATTTCCATTTGTTGTATCTTGAATAATTATATTAATTTGTCGGGTTCCGCCAGATACAGTTTGTGTCCATTTACATACATAACTTTCAGGGAAGCCTGGAGTAATTGTAATGTAGCCTGGGGTTTGGCTGATTATACCGGAGGTGTTGATTTGATAAGCATCGTCTTCCAATTCGAAGTAGCCTAATATGGTATTAATCAGTGTTGTATTTGTTGAGAAGCTTGAGAAATCAAATACCTGACGGTCGTAAACTTTGGCAGACTCTGGGCCTGAATAATAATATGTAGGTTTTATAACAATTGGCAGAATTGTACTTGGAGCCGTTACTGAGAAATCACTGGTAAATTCTATTGGATATTGAGTAGTTGTATTTGTATTGTCAATGAAAAAGTCTCCATCATTAATTGTCATTTCATCTGAAAACTTAAGTTTTCCAGAACTGTAGATATTTTTTCCTCGGGTAGCAGAACAAGAATTTCCTGTAAATGTAATATCTCCAAACTCAACTAAAGTTCCTGTTGCTATTGAAGTATTATATATTGCCCCTCCCTGGCTTCCTGCATAATCTGAAATAAAATCAGTTGAATTTATTGTAGCATCGCAATTATCAGATATATAAATTGCACCACCATTAGTCATTGAATAGTTATAAGATAATATAGCATTTCCCGTATATGAATCACCCTCCATTAACATCCAGGAAGAAGACAATAAGGTAACTGCACCACCTATATCAGCTTTACATTTTGTTATTATTGCACCATGGATGATTACTGAAGAATTATTGGAAACTTCTATATTTGAACAATTATTAGATGTATTATGACTATCGTTATTCTGAATTATTACAGTCTCACGGATACCCAGTTGTGAATTATTAGTTACTTTAATAAGAGGAGCTGTAGATTGTATACCAGCATTTGTACCAAGTCTTACATTTGAAGTGGCAGCTAAAGGGTTACCTGAATCCTGCCATATTGCACCACCATCTATAATTAAATCTTCAAGCGCTGGGTTAAATGTTCCTTCAAAATTATTTGCATCTATTAAAATGACAGGATTATTACTCAGTTCACTATGTCGTTTTAGAATTGGATAACCTGTAGATTGATTTGTAAAAATAAACAAACTTTGAATATTATCTTGAGTAGAAATAGTGCTTAACGCATAAACGGTATTAATTGAAGTATTTCTGCACCAGTTTTTAGCAATATTAACTGTAGGTGCTGGGCTTAATTTACTAAATGGAAGACTTGCTGCAGTTGAATCGCTCTGGCTAACATATATGTGATCAGGTTCTACTTTAATGTATATATCAGTATTATCTGAAAGTGCATTTGCCGCAATAACATAATTTGAACCAGAAAGACTTGGACTTGAACCGGTTAACGAACCATAATGGTAACTGTAAGTGATTGGGGTTGATGTTTCACCATCTGTAAGGGTTAATTGAGGCAGGTTTGTTACTTCCCCTTCTGTGTGTGTTGCAGGGAAATCTGGAATTCCTAGACTTGTTTTTGTTGCCGCAGATAAATCTTCAACATTCACACTAGTGTAAGTGTTAGCTGCAAAGAAATAAGTCAAAGTACAGATTTTGCGGTATTTTGCGTAGAAGGTTTTAGGTTCCAGAGTTGTTGAAGAAGTAATTTCAAAGGTGCTTAGGGGTGTACCTGTACAGGCAGAGTTTGCAAACCAGCCGTCGAAAACGTAGCCTTCTCTCACCATGTTTGGCAAGGTAATTGCAGATGAACGGGCTGAATATTTTTCTACAAGTGAGGAAGCCGGATTACCTGCGAGAGTTGTAGGTGTTGAACCGCCGTTCATGTATGTAATTGTATACATGCTGTTAAGTTCTATTGTGCGGTCGTCGGCATAACTTGTAAAGCCGGGTTTAATTCTTATGATTTCGCTGTAGGAATTAAGGAAAACTGTTGCCTCTGCATCGCCCCAGAAATTTATGATGACGCGGTAGTTTCCTTCTGCAAGGGCAGTTGAACCGGTAGCGGGACGCTGGAAAAGAACTTCGTGGTCTGTTGTATTTAGGGTAAGGTTGCCCTGGCTTAAAACTGTTGCCCCCTGGACACCATTTGACCAGGTATAAAGCTGATAGCTTGCGGCCTGGGCTGTACCAGTATAAGTTACCTTCAGGGAAACGCCGCCCTGAGTTGCAGTAGTAGAAAGTGAAAAGTTTACTGTCTGTGTGCCGCTGCCTGTTATAGTAGCGGGAGTTGTTGCCGTAAAGGTTACGCCGTTATTCAGAAGGGCTGTAAGGGTAAGGCTCCATTCTCCGGTTCTAAGCTCTATTGTGTCAGAAATCATTGCCGGAACGCTGGTCCAGCTGCCTAAAGACTTAGTACTTGAGCCCTGAACTCCACTGAGCGAGAGAGAAACAATGTTATCTGTATGAATATCCGGAAGAACGGTTCTTACGTTATTCTGACTATTCTGCAGATTGTCTATTACAATTTTGATTAAGCCTGATTCCGGATTTTCTGAAGACGCTGCCTGACCCGCAGAGCTTTCTCCGCCAGTCTCTTCTACTGTCTGATTATTTTGAATTGAGTTTTCGCAAGAGGTAAATACAAAACCTGTAAAAGCCGCAAAAAGAATAATAAGAGAAGACAGTAATTTGATTTTAGATTTCATTAATGCTTTCATTTCTTACCACCCCTCCTAGTTCTTTTGTATCTTACCCTGGTAAGAATAAACGTTAGTTCCATCACTACAAATTAAGAGCAGATCATATATACCAGGAGCCCAGGTTGAATAATCAAAGGTAGCAGTATAGCTGGTTTGATTAGTATCAAGTTGATCATTAAGATACCAGTGATAATAACTTCCAGCAGCCGCATAAGAAGGTGCAGTGAAGGTAATCTGATTTGCTACTGAAGTATCTCTTGTAACTGTTATGTCGCTGGCTCCCACTTCGGTGAAGGTGACATTTCCTGTACCGGCATGGCCGGCATCGGAGAATTGGGCAAAGAGATAGAGCGTATTAGTATTAGGGAAGTTGGTTCTATTAAATCTTGTATTAAAATCAAATTGAGTTGAGGTTACTGTATACTCATTCTGGCTTGTTACAGGGTTATAATTACAAGTAGCAATATACCAGCCTTCAAATATTTTACCAGGAACACTTGGTTCTGTAGTAGGAGGAACTGCGCATTCGTTCCATTCTACTGTCCACCAAGAATAACCATTTGAATCATAAACATAGCGCAAATCATTATTTTCATCATAATACATATAGCGAACATCAAAGGTAATGCCCTGCCAGTATACGTATAGAGTTAGATTTTCCTGGATTGTAATATAGTTAGACCATACTCCAACACCATACTCATCCTGCATTGGAAGACCTGTATTAGGGTCAATTACCTGGTAACTACCGTTACTATTATATTCAAAAGTTGCAGGTCTTGTTGAAGAAGTTGAGAAGCCGGCTATATTAAGACCTTCCTGCTGCCACATATTACCAAGCCAGTTAAGCCAGTAGCCCTGATCATTCAAAACATAAGAAACTTGAGCACGAGCTCCACGGCCATAAGTTTCTGTTTTATTTTCAAAGGTACCAGTAGAATCAATATAGGTAATTGTTACAATATCTGTTGTCCATATTGCGTAGAGAGTCAAATTATTCGGTATATCTGTAAGTGGATCAAACTCGTCACCCTGCTGATGTGTAATACCGTTTACATCAGCAGCAGGATTTGTAGACCATCCCAGGAAGCCATAACCACTACGCCTAAACATACATCCATCAATTCTATTTGTCCAATCTACACCATATTCCTGTTCACGTTTTTCATCAGTACCATCATTTTTATAATAAGTAATTGTTCGAACTTCCTGCCATCTAGCATAAAGAGTCATATCACCGGTTACAGGAGTTTCAAAATTCCAGGAAGTAGTGAAATCTTCATCAATAAACCAGCCCCAGAAACGGAAATTTCCCTGACGGTATTCCATTCTTGGCTGTGTAATTGTGTCGCCTTCCGGTAAAATCTGTTGTGGAATATCTATGCCAGGCCAGTTAGAAACAAAGGTAATGGTACACTTCTTTTTCCAGACAGCGTAGAGGCTTTCCGGAACGTTACCTACTCTTATTGAGCCAATGTAGCCCTTGCGGTTTAAGCTGAAGTTTGAAGGCATTGTGGTATTGCCGGTAGTTGTGTTGCGTAAATAATTCCAGCCTACCAGCAGGGTGTCTTCGTGTTCGTATTTAGGGAATGAAGATTCTGAAACAGATTTTCCGGTCTGGAAAACTCTGTCTTCGTGCATTGAATTAAGATCCGGATACTCATAAAAAGTATAAGTAACCTTTAAGTCTTCTTTGAGCTGTGAGCGTAAATCGCCGCCGAAATTGATATCATCAAAATTAAAGCCTTCACAGCCAGTGAGTATAATTAATAGAAGAAAGGTGATAAAAAGAGAAAGTCTGCTTCTTTTACGTTTTAATATTTCACGCATTTATTTTCTCATTCTCCATTAAATTAGAACTGTAATCCTATTGCAATATAAGGATTCAAGATTCCAATATTGGTATCTGGTATAAACAGATTATAAAAATCTGCTCCTACTTCCATCATAAACATATGTGATGGGATAAACATGAATGAAAGACCACCGCCTGCTGTGAAATAACCAAAATTCAAAGTCTTATTCTGTTTATTATTTTCTGAATTTCCCAAATAGTCAAGAGTTTCCTGGATAAGGGCAATTCCACCACCGCCCTTGACCTGCAGCCAGGTCTTTTTTGAACCAAGCCGTAAACGGAAGGCAAGATTATCCTGAAGCATAAGGGTCTTCATTTGGAGCTCATAGAATTCATTTCTGTTGGCAAAGGTAGTATAGATTCCATTTATTTCCATACCGAAACGAATGTAATTTGTATGAATTGGCAGTATGCCGATCTGTCCTGTTATAGAAAAGTTCGTAAAGGATTTATCCATGTATTCTTCAAAGAAGCCGTTGTCGTAAATCGGGATGGCATCGCCAGGGCCTGCGGCTATGTAGAACTTTCTGTCGTAGTTAAGCCAGGCTTCGCGGCGGCGCTTTTTTTCTTCTTCTTTTTCTAAGGCTTCCTGCTCTTCGCGGGCCAGGCGTTCTTCTTCTTCACGCAGGGCTTCTTCTATGGCACGGAGTTCTGCCTCTTGTCTTGCGAGCTCGGCTTCTTCTGCTTCACGAATCTGGCGGGCAATTTCTTCGCGCTCTGCTTGTTCGCGGGCAAGTCGTTCTGCTTCTTCGCGTTCAGCCTGCTCAATAGCAAGACGCTGTTCTTCCTCTTCTTTAGCCTTGCGCTCTGCTTCCAGGCGCTCGCGTTCCTTGCGTTCTTCTTCTGCCTTTGCGGCGGCTATCTTCTGTTCTTTAATTACATCCTTTACTTCAAAAACTTCTGACTCTGTAGAAAGGCCGGACGGGTTTGTAACAAGAAGCTTCCACTTTCCTTCCGGTACATCTGAAAAGCGAACCTTATTTGCGGTATGAGTTTCTGAAGGCGTAATAGCGGCTGAGGAAGAAGCGGCAGTTGAGGCTCCTGCGGCTGTATCAAAAATCAGCTTACCGGCCAGCTTTGCTTTTGTGTCTACGTTTACAAGCTCGGCTACGGTGTCTGCTGTAACATCATCAATATTCAAATCCATCTCAAGGGTTTTACCGTCTTCTTCCAGGGCTTCTACGGTCTGCAGCTTTTTAATTTCCGGCTGCTTTGCAATTGCAATTTCAAAGTTAATCCAGTTAGTTGAAACTGACTCGCGGCCAAGAAGGTCGTAGGCAATAATGCGGTAACGGTAGCTTCCTTCCTTGAGGGAAAGATTTATAAAGTTTGCTTCTGTGGTTTCTTTAAGCACTGTGCTTCCACCAGAGGTCTGAACTTCAATTACATATTCAAGAACGTTAGGGTCTTTATTCCATCTGAGGGTCTGGTTAAAGTCTTCTGCAAAAAGCGGTAGACCTGCCATCAGGAAGAGCAGGCAGAAAATTGTGAGGAGTTTTACTGTAGAAAAAATCTTATGCTTCACTCTACTCTCCACGGAACATTCGTTTTGTTCTTTCTGTTGTAATCTGCTTTGGCGCATCAAAGCTTATCTTAAAGCTTGCCCTTGCAACCTGAGACCTTCTTTCTTCGTAGCCGTCTTTTGCAATACTGAAGGCGGTTACATCCCATTCAAATTCTCCTACATCGAGTACTGCAAGATTTTTGAATTTGACCTTTGTGTCTTTAATTCCTTTTTCTGTATAAACCGGAGTAAGGCTTCCGTTCTTTTCTTTTCGGTAAATTACAAAGTTGTATTCTGTTGCGTCTGCTACGGCCTTCCATTCGAAAGAAATTGAACGGTTCTTTCTCAGGTAGCTGGAATCCATTTTGAGATTATGCTTTGGTGCCATGAGCAGTGGTGTTGCAAGTGAGGTAACCGGAGTTACGGTAAAGCTTACCGGCTCAGAGTTAATTGGAACTCCGGCGGCAGTGCTTGCGACAATCTGCCAGGTGTAAGAGCCGCTTGTGAGGCGTGGAACTTCTGCGCTTGTCTTAGAAGTTTTGATTCTTTCTACTATGCGCTGAGTTCCGTCATCCTGACGCTTTTTAATTATAAGCTCTGTACTTGAAGCCTTGTCGCGGCCGGCTTTCCAGGTGAAGTTTGTTGGAGTTCGGAGTGCTGTAAGTCCGTCGATTTTGGCTGCCGGTGCCGGGCTTACTGCGGTAATGAGATCTGGTGTGCGGACTGTAAAGTCTACGGTCTGTACCGGACCTGTACGCAAAGGAGAAATATCTGTCTGCGAAGCAACTGCCTGAATCTTTACAGAATAATTGTCATCTGGAAGAGCGAAGCTTGCAGTTGTGCCAAGGGCTTCGGCTGATTCAGCAACAAGCTTATTTGCAGAATCATAAACGCGGACGTTATAGTAATCTGCTCCCTGAACCGGGGTCCAGTTAAGTTTTACAGGACTGTCTTTTGCAACAAGAACTTCTGCATCTTCTACAACATTTGTTACGCTTGGTGCAGTAAGCTCCTTCTGAACCACAAGGTGATTTGGCTGAGTATAATCTTTTTCGCCGTCCATTCCTTCTGTTGCAACACGCCAGTAGTATTCACCTGAAGGAAGGGTCAGATTTTCTACAGTAGTTCCAGGAACAGTTTTTTCTACCTGAATTGTAGAGAAATCTTTTGATTGAGAAATCTGGATTGTAGATTCCTTAGCGTTTGCCTTTGCCTCGTCGGAAGGCTTCCAGGTAAAGCGGATTGAACTTACCTTTGTACTTTCGGTGCTGTATTCTTCCGGCGGATAAATCAGCTTTGTAGGAACACTTACATATTTTGAAACAGTAAATTCGCGGACAGCAGATTCAGGAGTAAAGTCATCCGGCTCTGAAGAATTGCGGATAACCTTCCAGTAATAGGTAGTACCGTCTTTTTCCGGAGCGGTAAGACTTACAGTAGCCCTCTGCCCTGCTGTCTTTCTTCTTGTGATAATATCTTTAAACTCTTCATCAGCAGAAACTAAAAGCTCGTAAGAAGCCTTAATGTCGCTCTTCCAGCTGAAGTTTACGTCGAGACTATCCTTATAATGAATTTCTGCAGACTGCAGAGGAACGGTTAACGAAGGAGGCGAAATTGCTTCAGTTCTTTCTATTATAAAGCTTGCTACTTTACTTGCTCCGGCATAACCGATTGAGTTGAGTTCGTAATACGGAGTAACCTGCCACCACCACTGGCCGCTTCCAAGGGAGTCTACCTGAACGGAATTGTTTACGACTACCTTGTTGTAAACAGGGGTCTGCATATCTGGTGTTGAAGAAATTTTCAAAAGATAATTCTTTGCGTAATCGTTTCCGTTCCAGCGGAAGTTTAAGACAGGGCTTCTGTTTCTGTACTGGAAAACTCCCGCATCTGCAGGTGAAACAAGCTCGAGTGGTTTTGCGGCTTCTACAGAAATCTTACCTTCTGTTACTTCATCTGAATTTCCCTGAGGGAAGATTCGCCAGTAAAGGGTTCCTTCCGAAAGGTTGATTAAAGAATCATTTACCGAGCTTATTACTTTTTCTTCTGTAATCTGAGAGAAGTCTTTTTTAGTTGAGGTCTGCAATACAACAGGCTGATTAGTATTTACTTTGTTCCATTCAAGTTTTACAGGAACTTCATTACCTTCTACATTTAATACGCGGAGCTCCGGCGGAATTGAAGTTACGGTTACCGGTTGCTTTGTAATTTCACCGCTGCTCTTTACGCTTATAGACTGACCGGCAGACATGGTTTCACTGGCACCGCTAGAACCGGTTACAGTTGCAGAACCGCTTTGTACCTGAACAGATTTTGTTCCGGAAGAGCCGGCAGAGGTCTTTGCAGAAAGGCTTGTTCCGCCGCCAGCCTTAACCTTTGAACCGTCATTCATAGTAAGCTGAACATTACCCTTGTCTGAAGATTCAACCTGGAGGTTACCGTTACCAACGGAAATATTAACACCTTCGAAATCAGAGTAATAAACCTGAATCATGGTGTTTTCGTAGATGTTTACTTCTGAGCCGTCGTTAAATGTAATAACCGCTTCGGCAAGTTCGGCGGTTCTTACAAGGTCTCCATTGTAAAGAGGTGTGGATTTATCGATTCGTTCCCAGACAACACGGTCTTCGTATTTACGCTGGGCAATACGGTTCTTAAAAGTGATTATGGCAATTTTATCTTTATCGTCACGGCTTGATGAATTGTTTAAATCTTTCCAGAAGGTCCAGCCAAAATAGCCTGCAACGGAAAGAGTCAGAACAACTACAAAGAAATCAAGAACCGGCGACTTGAATTTTGTTCTCTTCCGCATCCAGGTTAACCTTTCCAAAATCAGGCTCAGCAATTCCGAGCAGTTTTCTCATCTCCGACAGCGTTCTTGGTCCCTTTGGTCCAACGGCACGCTCGCAGTCACTATCAAGTTTAAAGTCCTTATCAAAAGCAAAGAACTTTTTAATATCAAAGCCAGGCATATTAACAACACCAAAGAAGTGCTGCTTGCCCTTTCCTTTTACTTCAAAGTCAACAGGAATCTGTTCTACAATCAGTTCGCATGGAGCATTCTCCGGCTTGATTGTAAAGTTATTTTCCTTACATCTGATGAAATCATATTTAAGGATATCGTAAGTATCCTGGGTAATAAGGGTATCTGTTCCACAAGGTTTGTTAGAGGCTTCGGTACGGCTGGCAAAGTTTACGGCATCACCAATCGAAGTGTATTCCATTTTATCGAAGCTTCCCATAAAGCCTACAGTTGCACGACCCGAGTTAAGACCGGCACCAATTCTGATGTGAGGCTTGTATTTTGCAAGAGGCTCTTTTTCGTGTTTCCTGGTAAAGGCTTCTGCTTCCTTGTTGTAAAGCATAAGAGAATAGCGCATTGCCATACAGCAGGTGATTGCGGCAAGGGCATCGCGTTTTACATAGGCGTCATGATGTTTTTTTGCCTTGATGTACTGAGGGGAATTCTTTGGCCAGAGCTCCCAGTCAAGGCTTTCGTTGCGGAGTACACCCCAGGCAGCCATGATAGCGTCACCTTCGAATTTATCTACGGTACCGCCGGTACGAGTGATACAGGAAACCATGCGGCTCATGTAGTCGTTCAGGAAGCTGATGATTTCTGCCGCAGACTTTTCGCCGAAGCGGTTTTTGAAGCCGTCGGAAATTGCAGTAAAGCCGCGGATATCGCTGAAGAAGATTGTAATATCTTTAAGGTGAGGCTCAAAGTCTATTTCCTTTTTGATGATAGCCTGAGTTACTCCCTTGTTTGTAAGCTTGGTAAAGGTATTTAAGATTTCGCGTTCGTGCTTTGTTGAATTTGCAAGAACACCAATTTCGTCTTTTTTAGTTTTTTTGATTTCGCTGAAGAGCTCGGTATTAAAGTTACCCTGGTTGATTTCGTTTACAATTGCGGTAAGAACTTTAAGAGGACGGCTGAGCGATTTAGAGAAAAAGTAAATTATTAAAATTGAAAGGGAAAGAATTACTGCCGAAATGTAAAGGTTTCGGCGGGTGGTTCTTCTTACACCTTCGAGGATGATGTCTGTCTGAGCGGTTGTAATAACAGCACAATCACCGAAGGAAAGTTTTCTGAAGGCGCCGATATATTCTGTTCCGTCTTTTGTACTGTAGGTAATCTGCGAGTTGTTTGCAGCACTTTCCTGCATTGCCTTAACAATCGGATTCGAGCTTTCGTCTGCTACCTGCATCATGAGGGAGGAGTCGCTGTGAACAAGAATGATTCCGTCTTTGTTTACGAAGAAGGACTGGTTTACACTACCCGAAGCAAAGCTGTTGCTCAGGTCTTCGGCTGAAAATAAAAAGGCAACAACTTTTCCGTCGGCCGGGTAAAAAAACGAAAGAACCGGTACGTTAAAAAATGCTGATGCATTCTGCAGTTCCATATAGCCGTTTGAGGCTTTTTCGATTACTGCTTCTTCCTGTAAAAAGTAATTGAGGGCTGAGTCGGGCTCCAGCTCCTGTGAAAGGAAAAAGGCTGTGTTTGTGAAGAGACGTCCGCTGTCCGGCAGGTAGACAGCCGCTACGGATTTGTTGCGGTCGAAGTACAGATTTTCCATAGACTTGATTTCGGTCTGGTTGGAGCCGGCGGTGTTCAGGAGATCAATAAACATAGCAACGCTGGACAGGGCCGAAGTGATTCGGTTTTCTGTGTCGGAGGCGGTGCGGCTGTTAATCGTAAGGTTGTTTTCTTCGGCGTTGTTGCGGACGTCGCTGGTTACGAAGTATGAGACGGCGTAGGTTACTCCGCCGAGTGCAACAAGAACTATCATCGAAATGATTGCAATGAGTTTAACACCAATCGGATGCCTTACTTTGTCTGGCTGAACATTATTCTTCTTTTTCTTATCTTTCACTTTGTTACTGCCCATAAGAATATTATCGGCATATTATACCATTTATAGTAGATTCTTACAAATATTAACGATTTTTTCATAATCCGGCTCATCCGGTGAAAATTCCAGGACCTGGCTGCCCGGTATATCGCGAATATAGGTGTACTGCTTTTTAGCGTATTTTGTGCTGTGATGTTTGATTGCTTCTTTGATTTGCTCCACATCATCAGCTTCAAACCATTCGGAATAGCCGATTGCCTTCATACCGGGACTGTCTTTAGTGTAGCCTTTTGCGATTAAGGTTTTAACTTCGTCTTCCAGGCCGGCTTCGAACATGAGGTCTACCCGGCGGCGGATGCGGTCATAAAGGACGTCGCGGGGCGGCTGAAGCACCAGGAAGGTAAAATCAAACTTGTCGCGGAGTCTACCCTGGCCTTCTGAATGATATTCTGACCTCTTTTTGCCGCTCAGGTAATAAACTTCCAGGGCCCGGCAGATTCTGTAGGCATCATTGGGGTGTATTTTAGCGGCACTCTGGGGGTCTATCTTAATCAATTCGTCATAAAGGGCCTGATTTCCTTCGCGGGCTATGCGCTCTTTGAGTTCCTTGCGGAGTTTTTCATCTGAAACGGGGGTTGGAGCCAGCCCGTATAAAAAGTTTCTGATATAAAAGCCTGTTCCGCCGACTACAACCGGTAAGTTGCCGCGGACCGCTATTTCTTCGCAGGCTTTGTCGGCGGCGTTAACAAAATCAGACACGTTATACTGCTGGTCTGGATTAAGAAGATTTATAAGATGATGAGGGATTTCTTTCTGGAGGGCGGCATCGGGCTTGGCGGTGCCTATGTCCATTTCTTTATAAACTGCCTGGGAGTCTGCACTTATGATTTCTGCCTTTAAAATAAAATGACTGCCCTGAGGTGAAAAAAGTTCCCTCGTTAAGGCAGTCTTTCCCGAAGCAGTGGGCGCAAAAATTACTAAAACTTTAGTCTTTGTGCTCAATACGGTAAGTTACTCTATTTGTAAAAAGCTGTTTAGCGGCTGCACAAACAACTTTATCCTGGTTAGCAGCGATTTCAGGGTCATTTACCTTTGCCATCTGATAGGCACGAAGGCTTGCTGCTACTGTAATTTCATAAATATTGCCGTTAAATGTTACTAACTGTTCCAAAGGAAAAACCATCTATACTACCCCTCAAAGATAATAGTATATTTTAACAATTATATGACTTAATGTCAATTATTTGTCATTGCCCGGCTTGACCGGGCAATCTTGAATGGTCGGTTTTTTCTAGATTGTCGGGTCAAGCCCGACAATGACACAATTATTCAAGCCCGACAATGACATTTTATGCTGAATATATAATATTCCTTGCTTTTCTTGCCGCACTGGTCGTTCCTGAGTCGCAGCGCTGCATGGTCATTACTATTGTCAGGCCTGTTTCCCGGTCTACTGATACGTATGGACCAAGCCAGCCGTCCCAGCCGAACTCGCCTTTGCTGGTAAAGACATTGCAGGCTCCCGGATTTGCGGCTACCCTCATAAGGTTACTGTAGCTGTAGCCTGCCAGATGAGGCATTTTGAGATCAAAGGTCTGCTGTACGGACGGCATAAGGCGGGATTCGCTGAGTCGGCGGACTGTATTTTCACTGAGGAGGCGGCGGCCGTTGAGTTCTCCGCCGTTTGCAAGCATAAGGGCAAATTTCATATAGTCGTCTGCGGTTGAGCAGAGGCCGGCGCCGCCGCTTTCAAAGGCAGGACGGTGATTCATTTTATCCTGAATGCCAAGATTACAATCGGTAAAAAGCTGCAGGGTGTGCTTTTCGCTGCCATTTGTCCAGTCTTCTACCGAGCGGTAAACTTTTGCAAGGCGGCTTTGCTTGATATCCGGCACATAAAAATCTGTGTCATTCATGGCAAGCGGCTTAAAAATGCGCTCTTTCATAAAATCACTGAAGCGCTGGCCTGAAACGACCTCTATAACAGCTCCAAGAATATCTGCGGAATAGCCGTAGTTGTATTCTGTTCCCGGTTCAAAGTTTAATGGAATCTGAGCTATGCGGCGGGCAAATTCCCTTGTGGTTATTTGATTTTTGCCGCCGTCTTTTTCGTCTTCATTAAGGTCGTTTATAAGAACTGATGTAAGGTGTTCTCCATAAAAAGAGCCCTCTCCCCAGGCGCCGTAGCCGTAGCCGCTTGTCATATTCAAGAGGTCCTGAATAAGAATGGGACGTACGGCAGGTTTTGGATTTCCTTTGCGGCCGCGGTCTGTACAGACTTTTACATCCTTGAACTCTGGAAGGTAGCGGAAAACTTCGGCGGCAAAATCAAGCTTACCCTCTTCCATAAGAATCATGGCGGCAACGGCGGTAACCGGCTTGGTCATGGAATAAAGACGCGCTATTGTGTTGCGCTGATAAGGACGGGCATTTTCGAGGTCTGCGAACCCTGCCTGCCAGTAGCCGAGCTCGCGGCCATCTTTATATACAAGCAGATTGAGTCCTGCGGCTTCTTTTTTATTTACAAAATCGTCTAAAACTGACTGAAGGTTTTCGAGTAATTTATAATTCATAGTTTTATGATAACACAGTTGGCTGCTATTTGCATCAAGTAGATTTCTTATTTTGTGTGTTAGGATTGGGAGATTTTAGGGATTTTCCGACAAACAAGAGCTCTGGAGTTTATTTTGTCGGAAAATTTTTGGTCTTGATTTTTGAAAATCCGACAAAAAGAGGGTTTGAGTATGCTTTTGTCGGAAAAAGTTGAAGTATTTTTCTGGGAATGTAGTTTTTTGGAAGTTTTTATTTGTTATTTTCCGACAAAAAGTAGCTCTAAATGTCTTTTTGTCGGAATTTTCGGTTTTCAAGTTTTTTTATTTTCCGACAAAAGGGAACTTTTTATGTTATTTTGTCGGAAAAACTTGAGCCTAGAATTTTGATATTCCGACAAATTGAGAGTTTTCGGGTTGTTTTGTCGGAAAAACTTTTGGTGTGTATAGTGGGGATTCCGACAAAACACCTTTAGAGGAGGAAGTTTGTCGGAAGAATGAGACGACATCTAGAAAAAAAGTTTTTCACTGCGGAGAAATCTGGAAGATTTTCTTTGATTTTTCCGACAAATTTGCTTTTTGAATGATATTTTGTCGGAAAATCGTGCTGAGGGGTAAAAGTTTTTCCGACAAATGCGCTCTTTGCAAGTTATTTTGTCGGAAAAAAATCATTATGAGCTCCTCCCCCCGCGGGAATGTGGGGCGTTACGGGGCCGGGGTCTTTTGTTATTGGGATTCTTTATTGTGAATTTGTAAAAAAAACTGTGCCCCGTTCGGGGGGTAGCGGAAAAGACCGGAGCGAACGGTGGTTGAGTAGCCCGTCAGGGCGTATCGAAACCACCGTGAGTGAGGACTTTGGAGCGCAGGGGGGGCGCCCCCCCTCCTTAAAAAAATACGTAAATATTTCTACTTTATTCAGTAAAAATCTTAATTGTAAAAGACATTAATATTGA
>JAEEGJ010019916.1_pt1 | contig 14693 bp, 18 predicted proteins | sample 8958761 | NCBI WGS metagenome assembly JAEEGJ01 (sample SAMN16246546, study PRJNA631951) | gut metagenome | biome: gut microbiome; feature: rumen; material: RS-attached | host: Bos | place: Iran: Karaj | collected 2018-10 | reverse complement strand
TTTTGTTCAAGTATCATGTGTCCGACCTGAACTTTTTTTTAGCATCGACAATCGGTCGCCTTATAGCCTTTTTCTTGCCTACTTAACAGGCCGAACCATCAAAGGGCATAGGGCAAGGAATTTGCTGACATATTTTTCGGAATACATAGATTGTGCGCAATCTACGAAGGCTGCTGAAAAATATGTTACCAAATAGTACACGGTACTTGACCATTGCCTGGGTTCGACCTACCTTTGCAAGAAAAAAGCGTCAATAAGGGGACTGCATGATAGATGTAAGAATGGGAAGGGATGGACGTTAACATGAGCAATAAAAGAACCTTTGTTAAAGTCCGCAAGCATTTTCATGGTAGAAGTCAAGTAAAAAGACCTGTGAAAAGAAGGGTGGGGAGAAGGATGATGCTCCACCGCATGGGCATAATGATGACTGATGCCTGACTGATTGAGAACCACAGCTGAAGGCTCGAAGCTCGCCGTAGATGCCCAGCCGTGCTTCTCTAAGCAGTCAGGTATGTGTCATCGCCCATGCTCCAGCTGGTAGTGTCCTGCTATCACTTTCAGCTCATGGCTGATACTGACAGCAGGACTCTATCAGCAGGATGGAGTATCACCTTCTCGGGTGGGATAAGGTGTATGTCTCTGCGGTGTAAAGTGGTTTGTAGGATTACAATCGGGGTAGTTTGTCCTCCAGTTCTTCAAGGAGGGCAATCTGCTTTTTCATGTCTTCGGCCATAGACTGTAGTGTAGGGGATTCAGCGTATTTCTCTGCTTTGCTCTCCATTGCGTACTTGGCTTCACGGAGTGCCTGTAAAACGGATGCGCCAGAGGCCTTCGTCTCTTTGAGCCAGTCGAAGAACTGTTTCACTGACTCCTTCTGAAAAGCAGGAACTCGTACAGAGGACATCTTTTCCTTAATCTTCTCAGGTTGTCCTTCGGTGCTCTTCTTTGTAGTCTTTCTATAAACGATTTCCACAAGTTGTTTTTCGTCGTAGAAGGGCATGTGCTCGAAGAAGATCCAGCGTCCGCAAGTACAGATTTCCTCCGGCTTATAGTGATTGTACGAACTCATTTCATCATTCATCGCATCTTTCTTCGATACGACGTTCAGTGCCTTTACCACCTGCTCATAATCCTTGTCTGAGGGTGTAATCACATCGTAGCCGTGTTCCTCGACCTGACGATAGAACTCCTTAAGGCTTCTGTCCTGCAGACGATGTTGCGGAAGGGTCTCTACGTAGCTGTAGATAACCTTTCCACCCTCTCTGCAGACCGTGTAGAGTGTCACGTACTTATCGAGTCTTCGATGCTTCATACTGGATGCAAAATTACACATTTTTTCTGTAATGTGCCTACAGAAATGAGGAAAAAGTTCATAAAACGTGCAAATCCGGCCAATAATCATTAAAGTGAGAAAGAATTTAGCGTATTGTTCCGTTAGGACATGTCGTAGTTGTGACGGGCAGGCGGTGCAGCATACTGCCATGAGTGCAACAGGTTCTTATAGCGTAGATCAGGGGATAGCATAGAAGCAAGTCGTGTCGTGCGTTCATCTACGGAACATTGTCAGTCGTTTTCTGCGGCTTGTCCCAGAAACGATGGATGTGCATATCATGCTCTTCCATCGAGACCGAAAACGTTTCGTGAAAAGATGTACCCGCGACTCAACGGCTTCTAAATGCCATCCCCTTACGCAAGAACCGCAGTCATAGCACTATGCTGCACCTTCAGAAGTCCGTCTCGGCTCGACAATAGTTGTTGTAGTTATCTATATGAGAAATAAACAGGTTTAGTATCGCCTTGGCTGCTTGTAATGCACCTCGTAGATCTTATCGAAATACTTGTTCCAATTGCTTTCGCCTTGGCCAATCTTGAAACCATAGAACTTGGTGCCGGTGGCCTGATAGTCCTTGAACCGCTTCATCAGGTCTTCAGTGGTTCTGGGAATCAGGAAGTCGGTTATCCAAAGGACATCGGCATTCATGTATCTGTCTTCACCATTGTCCAGCAAATAGAACGTCAGGTTCAGCATTTTCTGCGCATCAGTTCCTCCGCCAAGGAAGGGAAAATAGCCCTTCTCGAAGTTCTCTGCATCCTCCTGTCGCAGTCCCATACGTTCCATTGAGCGTTTCTTACGTCTTGAACGAAGTTCTATCGGACGCACTCCGACGGAGAAGTCTATCAGGAAGCAGTCGCGGTTAAGCCGTTCGGCTGTTTCCTCCAGTTTCGAAAGCAGTGATGCTTCTATCCTCTGCGGGACTCCGTACATGCTGGCAGAGCTGTCGACGCAGACAATCATCGGGCCGCGACGGGATGCACGCTCAGAGCGGAGCCTCCGTGATGGTTTGCTGATTTCTGACTTGTAGCGGAATACCTGCAAACGACTGGTGAGATATTTGCGGAGGAACACCCCTTCGAGTTCGGCATCGGAGTATTGTGCCAGTTCGAAGGGCATCAGGGCATTGAGGTCACGCCCGATGGTGACACCCTCGATGTCGCTGCCCGAAGAGTGCTCCAGTCGATGGCTCACGCCGGTCTGAACGGTCAGCCGTGCGCGTCCTTCCTCGTCGGGCAATCTGCCCATCCGTTTGGCCACGTCGCCGATTTCAGGATAGCGGTTCTGAATCTGCACGATGCTCAGGTGCTTCTCGAATTCCGATTCCGTCCACGAGCCGTCCATCATCTCCCATGCCTGAAGCAGCTGTTCTTCAGTGGCACCGTCGCTGCGCATACGATTTTCAAGCTGACTAAGCATCTGCTCGAAATGGCCGGGGATGCCACCACCTTTCGACTCCACCTTCTTCGATGCCTGCTGGCGTGCTTTCTCGTCGAGTGCCCCTTGCCATTCGCGTTTCAGCCGTTCCCAGTTCTCAGGCCGTTGCCAGCCATTGTTCTTGAAACGGCGCTTCATGAAGTTAAGGTCGAACTCATCCTCTTTGTACTTCTCGCCCAGCTGCTGAAGGAGCGACTGCCACGTGTCCTGCTTCTTCTGCATCGACCACTCCATCATCTTCTCCATCTGCGTCTGTTCGCCGATGGCCATCTGGTTGATGAACTTCTGGTCATGCAGACATTCGAGCACGAATCGTCCGACAACCTCGTAAAACACCTTCCCTGCCAACCGGCTGCCCAGCACACGCGACTGGATGAGCGGGTCTTTCATCAGTCGTTGGAGATACAGGAGGATAGGGTCATAGTTGATAGCGCGAGGAAAGTCCATCTGCACATTTGTCTCAAACTCGAACACGTCGCCATTGGTGACAAAGCGTTCGAGCATCGTCAGATAGTCAGTCGGTGAAAACCTCGCCACATCCATAAGCAATTATCACTCCTCCAGCTTCTCCATGTCCTGCCTGGTGTGGGCAATTTCCGTGAACAGATTCTTGACGAACTCGTCCACCTCCTTCTTATCGGCCTCCGACACGAAGATATTGCCGTGAATAGCGTCAGTCCTTTGACGAATCTGCGTGCTCAGTTGCTCCAGCTCCTCGTAGAAATCACGCCCTGATACGCTGCCTTTCTTGGTTGGCAGCGTCTGCTGTTCCCCACGTCCGAGCGTCTCGATATAGAATCGCACGCCGTTGATATAGATGCACTCCTCGTCGCGCGTCAGATAGACTGAGCTGGCATCCCGTGGTATATCGCTGCCGTCATATGTCCTGATGATGCTGCGCTGCGGATTGTTCGGGTCTTTGTAGATGATACCCGCCTGCCCCGCATTCTCGCGGCTCGCCTGTCTCATGTTCTGGTAGTCGGCCACCAGGACGTAGGTATTACCCGTGTCGTGGTCGAGCAGGTGATAATAATAGTTGTCGTATATCTTCTTGTTCGTGTCGAAGAGCTGCATGTTCTGGCGGGCGCGGTTCGTGGCACGGTGCTGACGGCTCACGCGGATGTCGTTCTCCAGGTTCTTCCGCAGACTGGCGAACTCCATCGTCAGGTCGTTATACAAGGCACGGATGACGATAGCTCTGATACCCTCGCACTCTTCCGGCTCCTGCCACAGACAGTTATAGACGGGTAGCACGTCATCAGCCGTCACCTCTGTTCTGTCGTGGACGAAGGCCGACGTGCGCAGCAGACGGACAATCTTCTTCCACCGGCGGTCGCTTACATAGACGTTGTGTCGCTCGTCGGTCTGGGCGATGGTGACGCTGCCCAGCGACTTGCGGATTACGTTGATGATGCGCAGCACTTCCTCCGAGACTGCCACCGTGTCGATGGCCTTGTTCCACTGGCAGTATTCCTCGTCAGTAATCTGTAGCCCGTCAGCCACCTTAATGTCCCCGTCGGCAGTATTGTCGAGCAGCATCGCATTGAAGCTCTTCACGTCTTTGATGTTGCCGCACTCTATGCGGATGATGAAGCGGTCCCACAGTGCCTCCAAGCCCTCGCCCTGCGTAGGCAGCTCATTGCTGGCCGCCAACAGCAGTTTCAGTGGCAGGTGAACTTCCATGTCGCCATTGCGGAACAGCTTCTCATTGATGACCGTCAGCAGCGTGTTCTGTATGGCAGGCCCGGCCTTCCATATCTCGTCGAGAAACACCACGTCAGCCGTCGGCAGGTAGCCCTCCGTGTTTCGCTCGTATTTGTCCGCGTCCTTCAGTTTGCTGATGCTCACGGGGCCGAATATTTCGTCGGGCGTACTGAAGCGCGACATCAGATACTCGAACGACCGAGCCTCCTTGAACGCCAATTTCAGCCTCCTTGCCACCATCGACTTGGCCACACCCGGCGGGCCGAGCAATATCACGCTCTCCCCAGCCAGCGCCGCCATCAGCGAGAGCGAAAGCTCCGTTTCCTTCTCGTAGATGCCCTTGTTGATAGTTCCCAACAGGCTCAGAATCCTATCTTTCATTGTTTCCTATTATTATTTCAGTTCTTTTTGACGAATCCCTTGGCCTTCAGCCAGTGAATCATCTGGTTACTCCAGGTTTCAGTCGTAGTCTCGTCCGTCTGCGGCATCAGTTCGTAGGGACCTTTGCCGTCACCATACATGTGCAGTTCGGCATTCGCTCCAGCCTTCTTCCATTCCATGAACAGAGCCACGAGTCCGGCTGCGACATTGGGATGGTCGGCACGAGTCATGATGAGCACGGGAGGGGCATCCTGCGTCACAGTAACTGGCATCAGCGAGGGGCCGAAGTTAGTGCAGAGGAAGTCGGGACGCTCCATGCTGTCGGCAGTCATTGTGGCAGCGATAGCCACACCGCCACCAGCCGAGAAACCGAGGAATCCGATCTTGTCTTTGCTGATGTGCCACTCGTCGGCATGTTCCCTCACCATGCGGATGGCTGCTTTGGCATCCAGTGCTGCGAGTCGGATGATGGAGTCACCGCTGGCCGTGTGCATCGGATTGGCATCGGCTTGGGGGAATGTTTCAGGGTGTGTCACGTCAACCATTGGCGGCATCCTCATGCCCTGTGGCATTGGTGCCTTATTGAGATGGTAGCGCAGTCCGATGGCGGCAATGCCGTGCTCGTTCAGGAACGAGGCCATCTTCACCACATCGCTCTCCCACGACAGCCACCTCATGGCACCGCCAGGGCAGAGTACGATGGCACAGCCATTAGGTTCTTGAGGAAGATAGACCTCAATCATTGGCTTGTCCTTTTCCTCGTCAGAGGAGGTAGCCGTTGGCAGGAAATACTGCTTTTGTGCCGCTAAAGCAAGTGGCATGAAAAGCAAACAGAATAAAGCGAATCTTTTCATGTGTTACCTCCTAATCTTTAAATTCCCAGAATCCCGTGCCAGTTTCAGGGTCAAACTTCCTGCCGATAGCACCGCCGACAGTTGGACGCAGTTCTATCTCAGCAGTATAGAGAACGGTTGTGGCCTTAAGATGTCCTCCCGCCATTCCATGCTGGCCGTCTTTCTTGAAAGAGAACAAGGCATGAGTATGATGGTAGAGTTTGCCGTCAGCGTCTCTTACGACATTGCCGTTGAGTGATACCAGTTCCAGCATCCTTTCTAAATGTTCAGTCTCAAAACTGCCAGTTTCGGGAATGAACACCTGCAGCTCTGCACTCTGACAGCCGCCGATTCCAGAGAATACGGCAGACGGTATGGATTCCTTTTCGCAGATTTCGAGGAGGTTACTGATAATCTCGTCACCTCGATCCATACGGATATAGTAGTTATCACCTATCTTTCTGTATTCCATCTTAAACTATTGTTAATGTTTGGTGCAAAAGTACGAAAAATCGATTAGAAATCAGTACCTTTGCCCTCCGATTTAATAAGAATTGTGATATGGACTACCTGCCGAAAGATCCTGCCATACTGGTTTCGAGCGTGAATATGCTCCTGAGAGATGAGGAGTTTGACACGCTGGAATCACTGTGCTATAACTTCGGCACGGAGCCGAAAGATATAAAGAATTACCTGTTCGGGCACGGATTTGTGTACAGCGAGAAACAGAAACAATTTCGTCCGATAGGATATGATGAAGTAAGATGATAACAAAAGATAGTATCGAGCCAGGAACTGTATGATGCCATCAGTGGTGGAAGTACTGACTTTCTCCGCGACCACAAGCGGTTTCAGGAGGACATCACCAGGGCTGTGGAGATACTTGAAAAGATGCTGTAACGAATATGGAGAATTTTGAAGAGCAATTGAGAAAAGACCTGCATCAGTTCCTGCTGAGCATGAAGGAGGTGGACGAACGGATGCCGGAGTGCCCTGACGTGGAGGATAAATGGGAGGAGATAGCCAAGGCTTACATTCCCGACGGCATCCGCGAGTTTCAGGACTTCCCATCGGCCTCGCTCGGCTGGATGATGTATATCGGAATGGCTGTGGCCAAGATGTGGGACACGGAATGGGAGATTTGTTCTAAGATTGAAGACCTCTATGCCTATATGCGTGACAAGCGTGGCTACGATGCGATGGATGAATACATCCGCGAGGAAGTGCTTTTGCTGCAGGGTGTGGACTATACCATTCTGGAGAAAGTGACTGGCGAATGTGCCTCACGGGTCTATAATACCCTGATGCACCAGCGTCTTGAACCAGGCACGAAAGAGGCTTTCAACGGCTACGTGGCCTGCCTGCATCAGCTCTACCTTTTTGGAGCCGCCATGCAGTTGAAGCGTATGGGGTATCACATGACAAAGATGAACTGATATGTTAGAACACATTGCAGACTTCACGGCCTGGCCTATACTGACAGGCATCTTGGTAGGCTATATCGCCAACCGCATTATGAGTGGTGAGGGCAAAGGATGCTGCATGAACCTTATCATCGGTATCATTGGCAGCTATGCTGGTACTTTCATCAGCCATCTGCTGAACATCGAACTGCTTGGCAAAGGCTATCTCACCAACTTCGTGTTCTGCGTCATTGGTGCTGTAACAGTATTGTGGATTTGGAAGAAACTGTTTGATTGAGTATGCTGACGATTGACACCACAAACATGTGTTCGCACCTGCAACGCAAGCTATTCGAAGAGGATGGCATATATCATTCTCTATGGATAGCTATGCAGGATGACCCAGAACTGACAGCAGTAGTCCGCTCTCGCCAGCTACATATCTACCGCAATGGCAAAAAGGTGCTGGTACTGGCAGGTAGGTCTGCACCAAAGATTATCAGAGAGGACGCGATTTGTGAGATTTTGCAAATTGAACGAATCAAGTGGATGGAGCAACGCTTCAATAATGCCATGGCTGCCATCAAGGATGGATCTGCTGATTCACTGAAGGCTATCAAAGAGGATGTTGCCGAACTCAGCAAATACTATGGCAGTGAGTTGTGGAAACTGGACTTTGCTGCTGATGAAACAGGGAATCTTCCCCCAAACCTCAAACGCGGAGTACTATCAGAAGATGGTGTATGGAATCTGCTCTCTGACTATCGTGAAATTCAAAAGAAAAAGCAATGATAGCAAATGCTCTGCTATATTATCTGATAGTTATCAATATTGTGACCTTCGTGGTCTATGGCATTGATAAGCTTAAGGCCAAGCAAGGTAGCTGGCGCATATCGGAGGCTACCTTGCTGATATTTGCAGTCATTGGTGGCAGCATCGGAGCTTTACTTGGAATGAAGATATGGCATCATAAGACGATGCATAAGAAGTTCAAGTATGGCCTTCCGCTGATTCTCATTATCCAAATCATACTTATTGGTTATCTGTCAAAATGAACATAGAGGACTATCGTGAGTATTGTCTGTCATTGGGCGCAGATGTGGAAGAGAAGCTGCCGTTCCAGAAATTCAAAAGTGGCGAAGGTGTATTGGTGTTCTACGTCATGGGGCACATGTTCTCATTCTTCGACTGCAATGACTTCTCTGTCATCTCACTCAAATGTCAGCCAGAACGCATCGAAGACTTGAAAGCACAGTATGACTGTATCGGCAATCCATATAACGAATCGCCAAAGCACTGGATTGGCATCAACCCAGATTCTGCACCAGACGACTTACTGCAGGAACTGACACGGAACTCATACGAGATAGTCAAGGCCAAGTATGCGGGTAAGCGAGGGCAGAGCCAAACTCATTTGAGCCATGCCGAGCGTGAGCATACTCGACCGAAGGTCAAATATACGAAGAAATGATCCGCGACTTCATTGCCATTGATTTCGAGACGGCCAATCAGCAACCGTCGAGCGTCTGCTCCATTGGAGTGGTCATGGTGCGTAATGGTCAGGTGGCTGAGAGTTTCTACAGTCTCATTCAGCCGGAGCCGAACTACTACAATTATTGGTGCCAGCGGGTACATGGGCTGAGCCAGTGCGATACTGACGATGCGCCAGTGTTCTCGAAAGTGTGGGAGCAATTGGAGGAAAAGATAGCCAATGCTTTCTTCTCTGACCAACAGACAATCGATAATCTCCGCTACCAGATAGCTTCCATTCCTTTCGTGGCCCATAATGCCCGCTTCGATGAAGGGTGCTTGAAAGCGGTGTTCAAGGTCTATCAGATGGACTATCCCGACTATCGCTTCTACGACACCCTTACTACAGCCCGCCGACAATTCGGCCATTCGCTGCCCAATCACCAGCTCCATACCATTGCAGCTGCCTGTGGCTACGACCTCCAAAACCATCACCACGCCCTGGCCGATGCCGAAGCCTGTGCTGCGATAGCATTATACATCCTGTAAGATTCCGTAATTTTGGTAATTCTTTCCAAGATTCGGGTAGGCGGCGGATGGAAAATAGTCCGTACCTTTGCAGCGGATTTCAAAACTGAATGAATATGAAACAGATCTTTATGTTACTTGCAGCAATGCTGCTGACCGCCTGTTCAAAGGATGACGAAGTGAAGGCCGCCACCGTGCAGGAGGCAGGCAAGACGCTGGTGGTGTACTACAGTTACACGAACAATTGTAATGAGATAGTGACCTCTCTGACGAGCCAGATACAGGCTGACGTGATGCGCATTGAACCTGCGGACAAGACACAGAAGTACGAGGCAAACAACTATGCCATTGGTACGGCGCTGCTGAATGCTATCAAGGCCGCACCCAACGATGCGGCGAGTTATCCAGCTATCGACCCCGTGAGCATCACCGACCTCTCGCAGTACCAGAACATCATCATCGTCACACCGCTGTGGTGGAGCCAGATGGCGGCCATCATGCAGACGTACCTATTTAATTATGGTGCGCAGATGGCGGGCAAGAATGTCGCGCTCATCGTGTCGAGTCACAGCAGTGGCATCAGCGGTGTGGTTGCCGATGCAGAACGCTTGGTAAAGAACGCCACTTGGATGGGCGATGCACTGTGGATTAACGCCAGCAATCATAGTAACCGTGCTTCGCTGATTCAGGACTGGTTGCCGAGGTTGAACTTCGCAGAAAAACAAACTACTATGAGCAAGATGTATATTACCATCGACGGCGGACAAACGCTGACGGCCACACTCGCTGACAACACTTCGGCACAGGCACTGATGGAGGCTTTAAAGCAGGCTCCCATCACCTATGAGGCCCACGACTACGGCGACTTCGAGAAGGTCGGGCCACTGGGACAGTCATTCCCAGAAAGCAACGAGAGCATTACCACAGAGCCGGGCGACATCATCCTCTACCAAGGTTCTAACCTCTGCCTCTATTACGACACAAATACGTGGACGTTTACCCGTATTGGCAAAATCGAAGGTAAGACAAAGGCCGAGTTGAAGCAGATTCTGAAGGCCGGACAGGGGAACATCACCGTCACGCTGTCGCTGAACAACACGACAGGTATTAACAGCATCCACTCCAATGCAAAAAGCAGTGTGTACTATTCGTTGAACGGACAGCGAGCGGAGAATCCATCGAAAGGAATCTATATCAAAAACGGTAAAAAGATTATCTTATGAGAAAGTCAATATTAGCCGCAGTGTTGATGGGCTTGACGCTCACGGGCTGCACGAACAAACAAGCTACAAACGAAGATATGAAAACTACATTGCAATTGACTCAGGAGTGGGACAAGACGTTCCCACAGAGCGACAAGGTGGACCATAAGAAGGTCACGTTCAAGAACCGTTACGGCATAGAACTGGCTGCCGATATGTACACGCCGAAGGGCGCAACAGGCAAGTTAGCTGCACTGGCTGTCACAGGGCCATTCGGAGCCGTGAAGGAGCAGACGAGCGGTCTCTATGCCCAACACATGGCCGAGCGAGGTTTCCTGACTATCGCTTTCGATCCCTCGTTCACTGGCGAGAGCGGTGGTGAGTCGCGACGTATGGCCTCGCCTGACATCAACACAGAGGATTTCCTCGCTGCCGTCGATTTCCTGAGCAATCAGGAGAATGTGGATGCTGAACGCATTGGCATTATCGGCATCTGTGGTTTTGGCGGCATGGCCGTAAATGCCGCCGCCATCGACCCGCGTATCAAGGCTACCGTCGCATCGACGATGTACGACATGAGCAAGGTGAACGTGGAGGGCTACTTCAAGAGCGAAGACACCAAGGCACAGCGCATGGCTAAGCGCAAGACCATCGCCCAGCAGCGCACGGAGGACTTCCACAACGGCACCTACAAGCGTGCTGGCGGTGTCATCGACCCGCTGCCCGACGATGCACCGCAGTTCGTGAAGGACTACTACGATTATTACAAGACCCCACGTGGCTACCACGAGCGCAGCGGCAACTCCACTGACGGCTGGAACGTCATCGGCTGTCAGTCGTTCCTCAACCAGCCCCTGTTGGCCTGGGCGCACGAGATAGAGTCGCCCGTCCTGCTCATCCACGGCGAGAAGGCCCACAGTCGCTACTTCTCTGAGTACACCTTTGAAAAAATGACGGGCAAGCATGTGGAAGGCCAAAGCGCAGTTGTCGGCAACAAAGAACTGATGATTATCCCCGATGCTGTCCATACCGACCTCTATGACGATAAGAACAATCGCATCCCTTACGACAAGATGGAAGCCTTTTTCCGCGAAAATCTCAAGTAAATTGCGAATAATCGTACAAGTTTCGGATTAATTTCGTATCTTCGCAGCATGAAACAGAAAATCTATGAGGTCGATAGCATCGACGGCTATAACAAATGGTACGGAGTTGAGACGCTGCACCCGCTGGTGACGGTGATTGACATCAAGGAGAGTCCTGAGCGGCTGAACGGTGCGACGCTGCGCTACGGACTCTATGGCATCTTCCTGAAGCAGGGCGCGGGCTGCTCGGCTCGTTATGGCCGTGAGAAGTACGACTACCAAGAGGGCACCATCGTGACGCATGCCCCAGGCGAGGTGTTTACCGTTGAATGGAAAGGACAAAGCAGCGAGAGCCATCCGAGCTTGCTCGAAGATGGCCGAGTCGCGTTGGACGAAGGCGTAGCCAATAAGGACTTGCCTATGCCACCCTCACGCGGACTGCTTTTCCATCCCGACCTGCTCTATGGCACGTCGCTGGGCAAAAAGATTAAGGACTATTCGTTTTTCGATTACGGTGATCACGAGTCGCTGCACCTGTCGCAGGCGGAGCGCACGGTCATCATAGCACTGATGGATCAGATTGAGACGGAGATGCGACATGCCATCGACAAACACTCTCAGACTCTCATTACTGACACTATTGCCCTGCTACTGGATTACTGCATGCGCTACTACGACCGCCAGTTCATCACGCGACATAAGGTAAACAGCGAGGTGTTCTTGGCTTTCCAACAACAGCTGAAGGACTATTTCCTCAATGGCCATCCAGAACGCAATGGCCTGCCCACCGTTGCCTATTTTGCCGACAAGGCCTGCCTCTCGCCCAACTATTTCGGCGACCTCATCAGCAAGGAGAGCGGCACCACCGCCCAGCGCTACATTCAGGATGCAGTCATCGAGCGTTCCAAGCAGCTCCTTATCGAGACCCGTCTGCCCGTCAGCGAAATCGCCTATCAGCTCGGCTTCGAATATCCGCAGCACTTCACACGTCTGTTCAAGTCGCGCACAGGCATGACACCAAACAAATACAGAATGACAGCATAAAACAAACAAAGATGAAAAGAGTAATTGTAATATCTACGAGTCTTCGCAATGGTTCAAACAGCGATATGCTCGCTGACCAGTTCGTGGAAGGTGCCAAGGCTGCTGGAAACAATGTCGAGAAGATTTCCCTTGCTGGCAAGAACATTCAGTTCTGCAAGGGATGCTTGGCTTGTCAGAAACTGGGACGATGTGTTATTGATGATGACACAGACGACATCATGGCTAAGGTCTTAAAGGCTGATGTGGTCTGCTGGGCTACCCCCATCTATTATTACGAGATGTCTGGTCAGATGAAGACGCTCATTGACCGCATGAATGCCATGTACGAACTGGATTATCAGTTTCGCGATGTCTATCTGCTGACCACTGCAGCTGATGATGACGAACAGACTCCCAAACGGGTAGAAACAGGTCTGACGGGATGGATAGACTGTTATCCTAAGAGTCGTCTGGCAGGCACACTCTTCTGCGGTGGTGTCAATAAACCTCACGCGATAGAGGGAAATCCCAAGCTTAAAGAGGCATACGAATTAGGAAAGAGCGTATAAACGAAAGGACATGAAGAAGATAGTAATGATGTTAGTGGCACTCCTGACAATGAGCCTGAGTGCCTGCTCACAAAAAAAGGAGAATAAGGAAATGAAGAAAGTATTAGTAGCCTATTTCTCAGCATCGGGCGTGACAAAAGGTGTGGCCCAGCAGTTGGCAGAAGTGACGGGCGGAACACTGCATGAAATCAAGCCCGCACAGCCCTACACGGATGCAGACCTCGACTGGCGCGACAAGCAGAGTCGTTCTTCAGTGGAAATGCAGGACAAGAAATCTCGTCCCGCTATCACGGACAAACTCACGAACATGCAGGACTATGATGTCATTTACGTCGGTTTCCCCATCTGGTGGTACACCTGCCCCACGATTATCAACACCTTCATGGAGGCATACGACTTCAAAGGAAAGGCCGTGATTCCCTTCGCCACTTCTGGCGGCAGCAGCATCAAGAAAGCCTGCGAAGACTTGAAGGCTGCTTATCCTGATGTCAATTGGAAAGAAGGCAAGCTGCTGAATCGTGCATCAAAGAAAGATTTGCAAGATTGGGTGAAATAAATACCTACTTCTTGTTAATCTGCTTTTGCAGGCTTACATAGGTGCGCAATACTTAAAAACACCGCGTTTTAGGTATTGCGTACCTTATTTAATTGCCGTACCTTTGCAGCCGATTTTATAATATCAACTATGACAAAGAGTATTAAGATTTCGGTTCTGTGGCTGCTGACCATCTGCGGGTTTGCAGCACACTCCATTTGTGATGTCCTTCCCATGTTCTGGGGCAAGAACATGGCAGTTGTAGCCACCGACGGCAACGTTGACCAGGGAATAATTGTTTTCATGATGACGCTCTCGTATCTTATTCCAGTCTGTGGCATACTCTGTATGCTTTGGAAAGCAAAGGCTCTGAAAGTCATCAATGCCGTGCTTGCCGTGCTTGTCGGCTTGTTCAACATCGCCCATGCGTTCATGGAACTGCCTTCGGACAATGCAGGTCAGTATGTCATCATGCCCATGATGATTCTCGTTGGTATCATGCTGGCATGGTATAGTATTAAATATGTAAAGGAGGATTGAAAAACACCTTTGCAACTGAGTTGCGACAGCCTTGCCGTACCTTTGCACCGTCAAACGAAAGAATATGAATTATGGCAGACAAGATTAAGAGTTCGTACAAGTTCAGCAAGAGTTTCTACGATGATGCTATCACGCAGGGCAAATGGTGGAGTAAGTTATATTTCAAGTTACTCTGGGGCGGTGTCGATGACAACGAGATTGCCCGCAGGGTACTGAGTTGGATTCCCGATGATTTCAAAGGGCGGTTGCTCGATGTTCCTGTGGGTACGGCAGTATTTACAACTGAGAAATACAAGCGGATGAAACAGGCCGACATCACTTGTCTGGACTATAGTCAGGATATGTTGGAGCAGGCTGAGTACAGATTTCGTGGGGCAGGCATCACCAATATCAAGGCTGCGATTGAGCGAGAGCAGAGTGATGCTTGCATCAACTCTGCCGAGCGTGAGCAGGCTCGACCGAAGGTCAAGACCATGCAAGGCGACGTTGGCGCATTGCCCTTCGAGGAAGATACATTCAACTACGTGCTCTGTATGAACGGTCTGCATGTATTCCCCAACAAAGACAAGGCTTACTCTGAGATTCTACGCACATTAAAACCAGACGGCGAACTATTGGCCTGCTTTTACATTGCAGGTGAACAGAAGGTA
>JAEEGJ010019914.1_pt1 | contig 14694 bp, 9 predicted proteins | sample 8958761 | NCBI WGS metagenome assembly JAEEGJ01 (sample SAMN16246546, study PRJNA631951) | gut metagenome | biome: gut microbiome; feature: rumen; material: RS-attached | host: Bos | place: Iran: Karaj | collected 2018-10 | reverse complement strand
AAAGAATGAGCAACAAATCATTGTTAGTGCAAGAACAATACTAAAAACGATTTTTCTAGTCTTCATAATATGTACTCCTTTCGCTCGACTGACTTCCACTATAGCATTAAAATTTTAACATTTTATGTCTTCTTGTGGGGAAAAAATGAAAATTTCTGCAAGATGATGTTTTTCAAAGGAAAATGGGGGGAGTATTGTGAGTAAACTTGGAGTTAAAAAGTGTTGTTTTGGAAAAAACAATAAAAATTTTTTGAATTATAAATGATGGGGAGGAAATAGATTAGATAGGAGGATAAAAATTATGTTAGGAAATGAACAGGACAATAATCAGACAGAGGGGCCATCTTCGCCGATAGATGAAGACTTGGTACGAGAAATAGAGGGTTTGTTTGACTCGAATCATGGATTAAAAGATTCCCCACAGTCATCCACAACAGAGGAGCCATCTTCGCCGATAGATGAAGACTTGGTACGGGAAATAGAGGGTTTGTTTGACTCGAATCATGGATTAAAAGATTCCCCACAGTCATCCACAACAGAGGGGCCATCTTCGCCGATAGATGAAGACTTGGTACGCGAAATGGAAGAGTTGATTGATTCGAATAGTTATTGCCAGTTTGCAAAAGATGCAGTTGGATGGTTACATAATAATAAAAATAAATCTCGTTCAGATAAAACATATTCTTGGTTAGAAAAGGAACCTGTTATAAATGAACCTTTATATCAACAAATTCTAGAAGCAATGCATGATTATATAATAACAACTCTTCCAGAAATAGAAGAAGTAACGGCAGGCGATTTTGCAGGAAAAGATAATTTGGAAACCGTATGTGAGTATTTAATAGAGAGGGCAAATAGGAAATATAAGATTGAGCTTACATATTTAGATGAAGCTATTCGAGGATTATACAAATATATAAAAAATAACAATGGAGAAAAAACGCAAAATCCGTTAGACGGAATTAGTTTGAGAAAATTATATAAAGAAATAAATGCAAAAGTGCAATATGCAATAGACGAGAAAATCACGCCTGACAAAAATAAAATAATAATGGAAGTATTAACTGCTATAAATAACGGAGAAATAGATGTAAGTAAACCTGTAAGTAAACCTGTAAGTAAACCTGTAAGTAAACCTGTAAGTAAACCTGTAAGTAAACCTGTAAGTAAACCTGTAAGTAAATCTGTAAGTAAACCTGTAAAATTCGATATAGCAAATTTTTTTGTATCTAGGTACCCAAGTGAAAATTCCGCAAACACGATTAAACGCTATATTAACCAATATTTAAGAGCAATATTTCCAGAAGTAACAAACGACACGCAGCGAGCAATAACAGCAGATAGTTTGGTAGGAAAAGATAATATTGAAACTTTGTGTGAGTTTGTATTTGAAAATATAAACCTGGAAAAAAATTTTCACACAACTAAAGAATCATCTATATCTAGTTTTTACAAATATCTGAACTCTAAAAACAAAAACATACGAAATCCGATTGAGGATATTAGTCTTGAAAAACTATACAAAGAAGTAAGGAAAATAGTTCAAAATAATAATAATTTAGATAAAGATGAAGTTATAAAACAGGTAATGAAAGGCATATATGGGGGAAAACTTGATGTATGTAGATATGGCGAGACAGCTATATATGAAAGAAATTTATATAAAAGATTCGTAATAACAGATAAATTTGTGAGTAGTAGAAATGGTGATGTGTCTAAAGAAGAAAGGAATGAATTTGAAGAGTGGCTTAAACCGAAGGAATTAGATTTGAGCAAAACAGATTCGTATATCGATAAATACAACGAAGAAAAACAGCTTAACAATAATGCAATGGTCGATACAGCGTTAGATGACTGGCCGGAAAGAGTCAAATTATTAAATGTATCGGAAAACGACCAAATTGCACAAGACATACAGGAAGTAGGTAATTCAATGGAAGGACAGATAAGAAATCTAACTCCAGAGGAACAACAAGGTTTACAGATAGGAAATCAATTGTCACAAAATACAGGGATACCCAACACACTGAATCAAGGTACACATGGAATAGTCGATTCAACGAAAGTACAGGAAGGCTCTCAAACTTCACAAAACTCGCAGGAAAACAACCTAGAGTTGCAGGAGATTACACTCGAAGTCCCATCTTTAGCAAACAATAATTTGATACAAATAACAGCATATAAAATTCCTAACACAGATGTAATGTTTGATTGCAACAATGTGCAATTAATTAAAGATGAAAACGGGATTATACATGATGTAAAGAATTGCCAACTATTTCTAAATAATGATGGTTACTTGGTAACTGGAAATGGATATTATCCAATTCCAATAACTCATCCAGTTGCAGCAATAATCGGCAAACACGGATATACACTGGGACCATTGGGGGATATAAAGCTTCCTTTACGCTTTGCACCTAATGAAAATGCAGTTCATTTTTTGGAGGGGACATATAAACAACCAATTCTTTTATGTGTTGATAGAAATGGGATATATGATTCGTTGGGTAACAAAATAATTGTAGAAAAAGGCCAAGATGGCAAAATTAGAATAACGTACCCCAATGAGGAGGAGGCGTATGCAAAAATACAAAGTATGATAGAGCAACCAAAATCATCAAATCCACTTATCGCATTTTCAGTCAGTAATCCATATATCAATATGCCAACTAATGGCTTTGCTATCGAAAATGGCGCAGGAGTACCATACCCACAGACAAACAATCAAGGTATAGGTCAACACCAAAATCCTATACCGTATACAACTAATCAATTGGTTGCAGCTGATTATACCATTAACGGATTAACACTAATGCAAACCAATCTAGGCAATAATGGTGTATTTATTAATGGCCCCGTTCCCACATATTACCACCAATCGCTAAACGGTCAAGGCATAAATCCATCTGCACCAATTCAAACGCAACAAAATAATACTAATCAAAGCACGCAATATTATAATCCATATGGACCAAGCACTTCTAATGGTTTTGCTCAACACAATAATGGACGCAATATATGGAGGCAAAACTAGAAGATTCTAGAAATAAAACAAACACCAACTCCGCATCTCAACATGAGAAGCGGAGTTTTTCTATACGGCCGGAAATCATTAATTATAGGAAATGTACAATTTTGTAGTTGCGGATTTTGCTACATTTCACGAAAAGCGCCTGTAACCGTTGACGGATTAGGCTAGTGCGGTTATCATTTACTTGTACTGGAAACGTTACCAGTAACGGTTCCAGAATATCTTACACCAGAGCTCAGACAATAAGGATTAGGCCCCTTTTGAGTTATAAGGCAGGATATTTTTAGACATAAGGAAGGAAAATGACATGACAATTAAAGACATCGCACGCCTTGCAGGGGTTAGTGTTAGCACGGTTTCCAGGGTTTTGAACAATCACCCTGATGTTAGTGAAGCTGCCAAAGAAAAGGTTATGGCAGTAGTAGCAGAGCACAATTATATTCCAAATACCAGTGCACGAGAGCTTGGCAAATCAACTTCAGACAATATAGGTGTTGTGGTGCGAGGAATGTCCAATCCCTTCTATACCAATATCATTACTGCCATTGGCGACAGGATAGAAAAGGCTGGATACACAATGGTGATGCAGCAGATTGGCTCATCGGATGACGAGATAATGACAGCTGCTTTGATGGAAAGAGAAAAGCGACTACAGGGATTGATTTTTCTTGGAGGAAAGCTTGATTACACCAAGGAGCAGGTTTCAAGCATTAATGTTCCATTTGTTTGCTGCACATTTTCCAATCAATATGGCACCTTGGACAAGAAGTCATACTCTAGCGTTTGTATAGATGACAACCAGACAGCCTACGAGGCGGTGGAGCATTTATATAATCAGGGCCACAAGAAGATTGCAGTTCTTATGTCAGGGCCAGATGATGGCTCAGTCAGCCAGGTGAGATATGAGGGCTATGAAAGAGCAATTAATGACTACGGTCTTGAGTTTGATAAAGATTTAATCATTCCCATAAACAGTTTCGGAATTGCAGATGCCTACAAGGGAGTAAAGCAGTGGCTTAAAAAAGGCAAGGAATTTACAGCGTTGTTTGCAATCTCCGACAACATGGCAATGGGAGCAATGAAGGCACTTAGAGAGGCAGGCAAATCCATTCCAAAGGATGTGGCGGTTATAGCCATCGATGGAATTGAAGCATCGGAGTACATGAATCCTGTGCTATCCACACTTTGCCAGCCAATGGACAAGCTTGGAACAGAGGCCGTAAGGCTTTTGGTTGACATAATAGAAAATAAAAACACGCATAAGCATCTTATGCTTAACACAGTTTTACGTCAGGGGGAGACCCTGAAGTAGATAATACTGAAGGGGTTTTTACATAGGCAAGCCCTATGTTTAAATAATAATTTTCACATTTATAAAAGGAGAGTGTAAAGATGAAGATTAAGAAAGTATTAGCACTTGGGTTAGTCGCATTAATGTCAGTAGCTACATTCGCAGGATGTGGCGATGGCGGCAAGGATTCTGCTGGTGCAGATGGCAAGGGTAAGGTTTATTACCTCAATTTCAAGCCAGAGGCTGATGAAGCTTGGCAGGAAATTGCAAAGCAGTACACAGATGAGACAGGGGTAGAGGTTACTGTTATCACAGCAGCATCTGGTACATATGAGGAGACTCTTCAGTCAGAAATCGCAAAGGACGAGGCTCCAACATTGTTCCAGGTAAATGGTCCTGTTGGTCTTGCAAACTGGAAGGATTATTGCTACGACCTTAAGGATTCATCACTTTACAACGAGTTAACAAGCGATTCATTTGCTCTTTATGATGGGGATGCAGTTGCAGGTATCGCTTATGTAATCGAGTCTTATGGAATTATCGTAAATACGGAATTACTTGATAAGGCTGGATATTCACTTGACGACATCAAGGGATTTGACGATTTAAAGAAGGTTGCTGAGGATATTACTGCTAGAAAGGATGAGCTTGGATTTGCTGCATTTACATCAGCTGGTATGGACGGCTCTTCTGACTGGAGATTCAAGACACATCTTGCAAACCTTCCTATCTATTTCGAATATCAGGATAAGGGAATCGATGCCACAGATGCAATCGAAGGCAAGTACCTTGATAACTACAAGAACATTTGGGATTTATACATTAACAATGCTACATGTGCACCTGGCGATTTAGCTGGTAAGACTGGCGATGACGCTGAAAACGAGTTCGCAAGTGGCGAGGCTGTATTCTATCAGAATGGTTCATGGGAATACAAGAACCTTACAGACAAGGGTATGACAGATGAGCAGCTTGCTATGATGCCAATTTACATTGGTGCTGGCGACGAGGCTAATCAGGGACTTTGCACAGGTACAGAGAACTACTGGTGCGTAAACTCAGAGGCTTCTGAGGAGGACATCCAGGCTACAATCGACTTCCTTACATGGATGGTTACATCTGATGCAGGTACAAAGATGCTTGCAGACAACATCGGTGTAATTCCTTTCAAGAAGGCAGCAGACACAACAAATCTCTTTGTTCTTAACGACAGAAAGTACACAGAAGATGGCAAGACTCCAGTATCTTGGAACTTTACAACAATGCCATCTGAGGAGTGGAAGAACGGTGTAGGTTCTGCACTTACAGCATATGCAGCTGGCACAGGCGAATGGGATGATGTAGTTAAGGCATTCGTAGATGGCTGGGCTTCAGAGTACGCAGCTGCAAATAACTAGTTTTATATAATTAATTTATATAAATTTTCTTTCCTGGAGGGCGAGGCCTAACGCCCTCCATTTTTAAAAAATCATTTAAACAAAAGGGATCAATTATGGAGAAAGCAATTAGAAAATATTGGCCTATATTTGTATTGCCGACACTGGCCGCATTTAGCGTTGGATTTATTTATCCATTTGTTCAGGGCTTATATTTATCCTTCTGCAAATTTACTACAATCAAAAAAGTGACGTTTAATGGAATCGACAATTATGCGTATGCAATTCAGGATTCGGGCTTTTGGCATTCATTCTGGTTCACTGCGCTTTTCACTGTAGTTTCTACGGTGCTAATAAATGTAATAGCATTTGCCATTGCCCTTGCGCTTACCAACAAGATTAAGGGTTCAAACGTATATAGAACGGTATTTTTCATGCCAAATCTTATTGGTGGTATCGTCCTTGGATACATCTGGCAGATACTTTTAAACTGTGTTTTATCACTTATGGAAAAGCCTCTGCTGGCGCTGAACGCAACATATGGATTTATAGGTCTGATTATACTTATGTGCTGGCAGCAGATAGGTTATATGATGATTATTTACATCGCTGGATTACAGTCTATTCCAGACGATTATATTGAGGCGGCAAAGATTGATGGAGCCACAACAGGACAGATTTTATTTAGAATCAAAATTCCAAACGTTATGCCATCAATTACAATATGTACTTTCCTTACAATCACAAATGGATTTAAGCTGTTTGATCAAAACCTTGCACTTACCGGAGGTGAGCCAGCCCACGCGTCAGAAATGCTGGCACTTAATATTTACAACACCTTCTACAGCCGTACAGGCCCACAGTGGAAGGGCTATGGACAGGCCAAGGCAGTTATATTCTGTATTATGGTAATCATTATCTCCATGATTCAGCTGAGATTCACTAAATCAAGGGAGGTGCAGCAGTAATGAAAACAAGAGAAAATTTAGCAAGAAAAATTGTTTTTGTAGTGCTTTTTATTTTGGCACTTGCCTGGGTTTATCCGGTGTTCATGATTTTAATTAACTCTTTAAAGGGTGATACTTTCATAAGCACCAACTCAGTATTTGAGCTTCCAAATGCAGGAAGCTTTGTGGGGCTAAAAAATTATTCCAACGCTCTTGGGTCAAAAGGCTTTGCGGCAGCATTTGGCTACAGCCTTATAATAACAGTCACATCTGATGTGCTGATTCTGATTTGTACATCCATGTGTGCCTGGTATATCACAAGAGTGAAGGGTGTTTTATCTAAGCTTTGTTATGCCCTGTTTGTATTTTCAATGGTAGTTCCTTTCCAGATGCTGATGTTTACATTGTCATCTACAGCAGACAGGTTGGATTTGGACACACCATTTAATATTTGCATAATCTATCTCGGATTTGGTGCAGGCCTGGCGGTATTTATGTTTACAGGATTTATGAAATCCATTCCGCTGGAAATAGAGGAGGCTGCCATGATTGATGGCTGCAATCCTATACAGACATTTTTCCAGATCGTTCTTCCTATTTTAAAGCCAACGCTTATTTCGGTTGCAATCCTTGAAACAATGTGGCTTTGGAACGATTATCTGTTGCCATATCTGGTACTTGATAGAAAGAAATACATGACAATTCCTATCCTGATTCAGTACTTCCGCGGAAGCTACGGGCACGTTGAGATGGGACCTATGATGGCTTGTATTATGATGACAGTTCTTCCAATTATAATCATGTATATTTGCTTGCAGAAATACATTATAAAGGGCGTAATCGCGGGAGCTGTGAAAGGCTAGATGGCTGTGTCTTCCCGTCAGGTAATAGATAAGAGAAAGTTTTTTAGGAGAAAAATATGAAACGAAGCAGTGGAATTTTACTCCCTATATTTTCATTACCATCACCTTATGGAATTGGAACCTTTGGAAAGGCTGCCTATGAGTTTGCTGATTTTTTGAAGGCATCAGGACAAAAATACTGGCAGATGCTTCCTCTGGGACAGACCAGCTATGGTGATAGTCCTTATCAGTGTTTTTCCACCTTTGCCGGCAATCCATATTTTATTGACTTGGATATGCTAATCAAGGAAGGGCTGCTTACAAAAAAAGAGGTGGAGGCTGAAAACTGGGGGACTAATCCAAGATACGTGGATTACGGACAGATTTATAGCAGCCGTTTCAAGATTTTGGAAAAGGCAAAAGCCAGAGGATATAGCAAGGCTTTAGGGGAGTTATCGCATTTTAAAAAGAATAATCCATGGGTGGAAAACTACGGATTGTTCATGGCAATTAAAAAGCATTTTGGTCAGCTGAGTTGGCAGGAATGGCCAGAGGAGGATATTCGCCTCCATGAAAAGAAGGCTGTTGAAAGATATAAAAAGGAGCTTGCGGAGGATATTGAGTTTTACATATATGTACAGTATCTTTTCTTCAAGCAGTGGAACAGTCTAAAGAGATATATTAATGATTTGGGAATAGAGATAATTGGTGATTTGCCAATTTATGTTGCACTGGATTCCTGCGATGTGTGGGCGGAGCCAGAGTTTTTCACCCTAGATGAGGAGAATTATCCGGTTGTGGTATCGGGAGTTCCTCCAGATTATTTCAGCGAAACAGGACAGCTTTGGGGCAACCCATGCTACAACTGGAAGGCTCTTAAGGCAGATGGATATCGCTGGTGGATTCGCAGAATAGAAGGCGCCACAAAGCTTTATGATGTAATCAGAATCGACCACTTCAGGGGTTTTGATACATACTGGGCGGTGCCTGCAAAGGACAAGACTGCCAAGAATGGAAAGTGGAAGAAGGGGCCAGGAATGGATTTGGTAGGGCTTTTATCAAAGACCTTCCCTAAGACTCAGTTTATTGCGGAGGATTTGGGGGAGCCTTCACCTACGGTTGTAAAGCTTTTAAATAAGAGTGGCTGGCCGGGCATGAAGGTGCTTGAGTTTGCTTTTGATTCAGGTGAACCAAACAATTACCAGCCTCACACCTACGACAAAAACTGCGTTTGCTACACCGGCACCCACGACAATGCTTCTATTATGGAGTGGTATCAGGAAGCAGACAAGAAGGATAAGGATTACGCCACAAAATATCTTGGTATTTCCAAGGCCGAAGGCTTTAACTGGGGAATGCTTAGAGGCGGAATGGGTTCGGTTGCAGATCTGTTTGTAGCCCAGATGCAGGATTTCCTTGGACTTGGCAAATACAACAGAATCAATGTGCCAGGAACGGACCACGGAAACTGGCAATGGAGACTTCTTGCAAAGGAATTAACACCTGAGCTTGCGGAGAAAATCTTTGATATGGAAGTTCTCTATGGAAGGGCAGAAAAGCCTAAGACTAAAAAGAAGAATTCCGATGAAAGGAAGCCAAAAGCGGTGAAGGCGCCAGTAAAGAAGGCTGCAGTCAAAAAGGCTTCACCTAAGAAAAAAGTTAAGAAATAAAGAAAATATGTAAGCTCCCTCAGTCATAGAGGGGGCTTATTCTTTTTGGTGAAGCGTTGCATGGCCACTTTTGCTTTACCTTCATTTATATGTTAGAATACAAGGGCTTTTTCAAAGTAGAAATATGCTAATAAATTTTTTGAAATAAAGGCGAGGATGATAACATGAAGAAAAGAGTAATTGCGGGGATTCTTATAGGAGTTATGGCTATCTCGATGATTGCATGTGGCAAGTCAGAGGAGAAGGATAGCAAAAAGGAAAAGGGTGCCCCTTCAATTGAATATAACGTTAATGACTTGGTAACTCTTGGCGAGTACAAGGGTGTTGAGGTTACAATAGAGGGCCACTACAACTATGATGATGTTGACTTTGAGGAGGACCTGGAGTCAAAGATTAAAAGCGCTGGAGTATTTGTTGAGGACGAAGGCAAGACAGAGATTAAAGAGGATTCTATTGTAAATGTAGATTACGTAGGTTCTCAGGATGGAGTGGCCTTTGATGGCGGCTCTGCAGAGGATCAGAATATAGATATTGCCAACAACAGTGCAGCTGGGGCTCAGTCTGGATATATCCCAGGATTTAGTGAGGGCCTTGTTGGCCACAAGGTAGGCGAAGAGGTAGCCTATGATGTTAAGTTCCCGGATGAGTATGGCAATGAGGATTTGGCTGGTCAGACAGTAGTGTTTACTTTCAAGGTTAATTACATTGCAAAGCCAATTACTTCAAAGAAGGAGCTCACAGACGACATCGTTTCAAAGAACTTTGGTGCAAAATCATTAGAGCAGTTTGTTGAGCAGCAAAAGGACAGCTACAAGCGTCAGCTGGAGCAGAATCGTGAAAGCGATACAAAGACTGCGGTTTTAAACACTTTAATTAACAGCTCCAAGGTGAAGGATATTCCAAAGGCGTTGATTCAGGCTAGAGTTGATATGGTTACAGGCATGCAGGAAAAGCAAATCAAGCAGATGTCCAAAGACCCTTCAATGACTTTAAAGGATTACTACGAGGCAATGGGCACTGATTACCAGGCGGCTATGGAATCTTTAAAGAAGGAGATGGAGGAAGCTACCAAGACTGAGCTTATTCTTCAGGCTATTGCAGAAAAAGAGGGAATCAAGGCTGAGGGTAAGGAATATGATAAATTCATTAACGGTCTTTACGAGTCATTTGGCTATGAAAATGCTGATGCAATGTACAAGGATTACACAGTAAAAGGCTTTGACGGCGAAAGATACTTTAAGATTGCCTACGTTACTGAAAAGGCAACAGAGTTCTGCGTTGATAATGCAGTTGTAAATGCCAAGGAAGTCAATCCTGAGGAAGCAAGCGAAGATGCTGAAAAAGCAACCGAAGAATAAGATAGTACCTATTAAAATACTTCCTATTTTAGGTTAGCTGTAGTATAATTTATTTTATCTATCTAGGCTCCGGTCTAGAGAATACGAAAAGGAGATTATTATGGAACACATCAAGACATTAAATACTAAGAGATTACAGAACACTGTTAAGGAAGGCGGCTGTGGCGAGTGCCAGACTTCATGTCAGTCAGCTTGCAAGACTTCTTGTACAGTTGGTAACCAGAGCTGTGAGCAGAAATAATCTGCTTGTCGAACAAGTTATATTCAACGCCAAGACCGGTCTCTATTTTTAGGGAACGGTCTATTGTGCGTTTATGAAAGGACATTTTTTCAGTGATACACCAGTTTAAAAACAACGGTTATAATGTTGTTATTGATGTTAACAGTGGCGCCATCCACGTGGTTGATGACATCACTTACGACTATTTAGGATTTTGGCAGGAGCTTGGTAAGGAGTCAGCTTTTGCCAAGATGAAGGCGACACATTCAGAGGTTTCTGAAGCCGAGCTTAAGGAGATTCAATCTGAGATAGATTCGCTTATCGAGGATGGTTCATTATTTACTGAGGACAATTACGAGCCAAAGATTAAGGACTTTACAGCACGTCCTACAGTTGTAAAGGCTCTTTGCTTACATATAACACATGATTGCAATCTTGCTTGCAAGTATTGCTTTGCTGAAGAGGGAGAGTATCACACTGGCAAGCGTGAGTTAATGAGTTATGAAGTAGGTAAGCAGGCACTAGATTTTCTAGTTGCCAATTCCGGTAGCAGAAGAAATCTTGAGGTGGATTTCTTTGGTGGAGAACCACTTATGAACTGGCAGGTGGTCAAAGACCTTGTTGCCTATGGTCGCTCCATCGAAAAGGAACATAACAAGAATTTCAGATTTACACTTACAACTAATGGCGTTCTCTTAAACGACGAGATACAAGAGTTTGCAAACAAGGAAATGGCTAATGTGGTACTTAGCTGCGACGGCCGTCCTGAGATACACGATCTTATGCGTCCATTTAGAAAGGGTGCTCCAAGTTACGAAATAGTTATGCCAAAGTTCAAAAAGTTGGCAGAATCTCGTAATCAGGATAAATACTACATTCGTGGTACATTTACCCGCAACAATTTGGATTTTTCAAAGGATGTTATCCATCTGGCAAACCAAGGCTTCAAGCAGATTTCTGTTGAGCCTGTTGTTGCTCAGGAGACAGACGATTATGCTCTTCGTGAGGAGGATTTACCAAAGCTCTTTGAAGAGTATGATAATCTTGCGGCGGAGATGATGCGTCGTCAGGGCACAGATGAGGACTTCAACTTCTTCCACTTTATGATTGATTTGGAGGGTGGTCCTTGTGTCTACAAGAGATTATCAGGATGTGGCTCAGGAACAGAGTATATGGCTGTTACTCCTACTGGAGAGCTCTATCCATGTCATCAGTTCGTTGGTAATACAGATTTCTGTTTAGGCGACGTTTGGAACGGCGTGAAAAAGACAGAGGTTGTCAACGAGTTTAAGCACTGCAACGTATACGCTAAAGAGGAATGTCGCAATTGCTTTGCAAGGTTCTACTGCAGCGGTGGCTGTGCAGCCAATGCTTTCAATTTCACAGGAAGCATTCTTGGTAACTATCATGTAGGTTGTGAACTACAGAAAAAACGAATTGAGTGTGCAATAGCACTTAAGGTTCACTCAGCATCTAAGGATGCCTAGTGGGCACGATAAATAAACGAAATAGGAGAACAATGATGAAACGTTTAAAAAAGGGACAGGGGATTGCCTGGCTTATTGCATTATTAGCGATTTTAGGTCTTCTCGGCTTTTATGCTTTTACTGTAATCCAGGGAACAATTAAAGCTAATGATTCGAGCTTACAGCTCAGCGAAAAGAAAATGGCTAAGTACAAGAAAGATGGTTTAAAGCTTGGCCTCGATCTTGACGGTGGTGTAAGTATCACATACGAAGCAGTTGGAAAGAAGCCTACAGATGAGCAGATGAACGATACTATCTTAAAGCTTCAGCAGCGTATCGAAAACGATCTTGGTGAAGAGAGCTCAACAACAGAGGCTAACGTATATCGTGTAGGCGACAAGCGAATCACAGTTGAGATTCCAGGTGTTACTGATGCAAACGCATTGTTGGAGGAGTTAGGTACACCAGGTACACTTTACTTCATCTCAGAGCGTGATGCAGATGGTAATTCAAACTATACAGCTAATTACACAGCAGATGGCAAAATCGAAGGTCAGCTTAACTATGACATCGATACTTTAATAAAGAATGGCTCAGTTATTGCTACAGGTAGCAATGTTAAGAGTGCTCAGGGTAGAGCCGAGCAGGATCAGACAACAGGTGCTACAAAGTACGTTGTAGCTCTTAAGTTTGACGACGAAGGAACAGAATCATTCTCAAAGGCTACTACAGTTGCAGCTGTAACAGGTGAGCACATTGCTATCTACTATGATGGTAAGTTTATTTCTAACCCTACTGTACAGTCGGTGATTACAGATGGTAACTGCGAAATTACAGGTATGGAGACAATGGAAGCAGCAGATAAGCTCGCTTCATATATTAGAATCGGTGGTCTTGATATTGAGCTTGAAGAGTTAGAGTCACAGGTAGTAGGCGCTCAGCTTGGTGCTGATGCGTTAAAGACTTCTCTTTTTGCAGCAGCTATCGGTTTGATTCTTGTAATGATTTTCTTAATCATTATGTACAGAGTTCCTGGTGTGGTTGCTTCAATTGCACTTGCACTTTACACAGTAATGCTTACAGCTATCTTAAAGCAGTTTGATATTACACTTACACTTCCAGGTATCGCAGGTATGATTCTTTCAATCGGTATGGCCGTTGATGCAAATGTTATCTGCTTTGCCCGTATCAGAGAGGAAATCAAGTCAGGTAGACCAGTTATTTCTTCTATCGAGACAGGTTTCTCAAAGGCTTTATCAGCTATCCTTGATGGTAACATCACAACACTTATTGCAGCAGCAGTTCTTGGCGTACTTGGTTCAGGTACAGTAAAGGGCTTTGCTATTACACTTGCACTCGGTGTTGTTTTATCAATGTTTACAGCACTTGTTATTACAAGAATTCTTATGAACGCTTTCTATGCATTAGGCGCTCACAGCCCTAAGCTTTACGGCGAGGCAAAAGAGCCTACTAAGTTTGATTTCGTTGGAAAGAAAGCTATCTTTATTGGTATTTCAGTTGTTATTATTGCAGCAGGTTTAATTACAATTGGTGCATTTAAGGCAACTAAGGGTCAGGGACTTAACTACTCACTTGAGTTCCTTGGCGGTACATCAACAACAGTTGATTTTAAGGAAGCTCAGGCTGATGACACAATCAACAACAAGATTATTCCTGACATTCAAAAGACTCTTAATGGCGCAGCAGTTCAGAAGAGTACAGTTGATGGAACTAATCAGGTAATCTTCAAGACACGTTCACTTTCACTTGAAGAGAGAACCGCTCTTGCAGATATGTTAGAGAAGAACTATGGCGTTACAGAAGAATCAATCACAGCTCAGAATATTGGTTCAACAATTTCTGGCGAGATGCGTTCTCAGTCAGCAATTGCCGTTATCGTAGCCGTAATTTTCATGCTTGTTTATATCTGGTTCAGATTTAAGGACATCAGATTCGCTTCATCAGCAATCATTGCCCTTGTGCATGACGTACTTATCGTACTTGCACTTTATGCATTCTGCAGACTTTCAGTAGGTGCAGCATTCATAGCATGTATGCTTACAGTTATAGGTTACTCAGTCAACGATACAATTGTCGTATTCGACCGTATCCGTGAGAACCACAAGGCAATTAGAACAGAGACAAGAGAGTCACTTAAGGAGCTTGCAAACAGCTCACTTGCTCAGACTCTTTCACGTAGTATTTCAACATCAATCACTACAGCAATCATGGTACTTATGCTTCTCATCTTAGGTGTTTCCTCTATCAGAGAGTTCGCATTACCACTCCTTGCTGGTGTAATTGCTGGTACATATTCATCAATCTTCATTGCAACACAGCTTTGGTACATCTTTAAGACTTCAAAGATGCCTAAGTAAGCATTGAAGGAATTATTAGATATAGAACTAGGAGAGAGAAAATGATAGACATTAAGTTTTTGCGTGAGAATCCAGATGCAGTTAAAGAAAACATCAAGAAAAAGTTTCAGGA
>JAEEGJ010019909.1_pt1 | contig 14697 bp, 15 predicted proteins | sample 8958761 | NCBI WGS metagenome assembly JAEEGJ01 (sample SAMN16246546, study PRJNA631951) | gut metagenome | biome: gut microbiome; feature: rumen; material: RS-attached | host: Bos | place: Iran: Karaj | collected 2018-10 | reverse complement strand
CACTGGCTGGAATGGCAACAACTACAGTTCTGCGGATTGGACTAAGATGGAGTCTGCTGGCTGTGTGTTCCTGCCGGGTGCAGGCTACCGGCAAGGCTCGTCGATGATCAGTCTGGGCATTTTCGGCGGCTACTGGTCTGCTACGCCTAATGGCGCGGACTACGCGTGCGGCGTGTTCTACTATTCGGGCTGGCTGACTCCCGCGCGTGAAGACTACGATCGGATCCATGGGTTAAGTGTCCGTCTCGTTCGCCAGGTCGAGTAGAATTTTTTACCCTTGCCCCCATCCTCACAGGGGGTCTGTCCCCCTGTGAGCTTCCCGCAACTTGCGAGAAGGAATTGACTGCAATCAGCAGCGTCCCGCAACATGCGAGAAAAGATTGACCGCAATCAAAAGCCTCTCGCAAAGCGCGAGAAGGAATTGACTGCAATCAAAAGCGTCCCGCAACATGCGAGAAGGAATTGACCGCAATCAACAGCGTCTCGCAACCGTGGAGGGGGAATTGACCGCAGTCAACGACATTACGGATTTAACATTTCAGTACAAACTAGAGATCATGGGGACAGGTTTTTGAATGTGCTCACAGGGGGACCCCCTGTGAGGTAATGAACCCAAGGAGGGCGGCTCCGAACGCCACGGCAATCGGATGGCCGCCCTCCCTTTCTCTCTAAAGCCTCTCAGCCGTGAGCGGCGCTACTTGGAGGACAGGATGGTGCCTCTCAGCCTTGAGCGGTGCTACTTGGAGGACAGGACGGTGCCTCTCTGCCGTGAGCGGTGCTACCGGGAGGACAGGAACGAGCCTCTCCGCCGTGAGCGGTGCTACTTGGAGGACAGGAACGAGCCTCTCTGCCGTGAGCGGTGCTACTTGGAGGACGGGACGGTGCCTCTCCGCCGCGAGCGGTGCTACCGGGAGGACAGGAACAAGCCTCTCTGCCGCGAGCGGTGCTACTATGAGATAAGGAAACGACAACTTTTCACAACGTATAACTAAAAACAGAAGATTATGGCACAGAAAACACTGACGACGAGCTATCTGGCTCAACTGACCCGCTCGAACTTGTTCGCTTGCCACCGAAGGGACGCAAGAATCACGACGGCGTGAAAGGCTACGGGTAGGCGAGCTTGCTCGGGAATCACAGCAAATCGACGACCGTCTGCAAGGCTTCGAGACCGACCGCTCGGCGACGTAGGAGACGCTTGCTACCAACGGGACGCAAGAACACGATGCTCCAGCAGGCCGCTGCCGCCGTACACACGGCGCGACAGGCCGAAGACGCAAGCCATTGCCAATACCGGAGCATGGCAGACTTATCGCACCTACACCTTCGAAACAGACCTAACCACTGGTGTTAAGCTGCTCACCATGACCTGGCTCAGCAGCAACGGACAGTACACGGGCAACGTGAAGAACATCCGCGTCAGCCTGACGGCAGAGTCGGCAGTGAACGACATCCACCGACTGGATGACACAGTGGAATCGCCACTCTTCAACCTCTCAGGCCAGCGGGTAAACAACAATGCCCGTCCCGGCATCTACATCCAGAACGGGCAAAAAAATCGTCATTAGATAAACGGCGGCCTTTGTCTCAGGGGTGAAATCCATAGCAAAGCTATTGTCTTTAACTCCTTTAACTCCAAAAAAATATTCGTGCTGTGCGGATGAAACAAGACATCGTTGCGTCGCGAATTAGGTCAGTTTGTTCCGCTAAGCGGACTTAGAAAAAACAAATAAAAACAAGAAAAACAAATAAAAACAATTTGGGACAATAGCTTTTCTATGGATTTCACCCATGTGAGAATCCTGCAGTTTCAAGGCATCATGGGTTATAAAAGTTTCCTGGCGAGAAACCATCGGTTTCTCGGCAGGAAACCAAAGGTTTCTCGGCAGGAAACTTTTGCATAAAAGCCCCAGATGGCAAAAAGACACATGCTGTACGTATGGAGTGACATAGTTATGGCGCGAAATAGGTCAGTTCGTTACCCGAGTTATGTCGTCACTTCGGGATTTTTCGCTGCGCATTGAGCTATGCGGTGGGCAAGGCGATAGCCATTGTACCAAATGAGAAAAATTACCAATTTGTTTTTCTTGTTTTTATTTGTTTTTATTGGTTTTTTCTCAGGCCGCTTCGCGGTATCAACTCACCTAATTAACGACGTAACTATGTCTGATTCCAACCTCACCGTACGACAGTTTTCTTGCCGTTGACGATGTAGAGCCCTGGCCTGAGGGTGGCGGTGTTGACGCGGCGTCCCTGCAGGTCGTAGCGTTGCTCCGCTTGCTGCGACTCCACGGCTATCGGCTCGATGCTGGAGGGCGTGACGGTTGCCTTCAGCCCGTCTTTGTTGTAGTAGCCGCCGTTCTGGAAAACGAGGTCAGCCGTCTGCGGGCTGCCGTTGTTGCTGAAGATGATGAAGGCAGGCTGCGTGGCTGCAGAGTTGTTCTGCTTTGTGCCGTCCCATGTCCATTTCCACACGGCATTGCCGTTGTCGGCCGTGCCCAGCTTTGTGCAGGATGCACCGGGCCAGTTGTGGCGCTCGGAGAAGGTGAAATTGTCTGAGGGTGTGTTTGTCCACGCCCAGCAGCAGACGGTGCTGGTCCAGGTGGCCGGTGCCTCGAAGAAGGCGCACACCTCGTTCTCGGCGACAGTGCAGAAGGCCGGCACATCGACGGGTCGCTCACTCTCTTTCTCTTTCACCACATAATCGCGTGTGACGATGCCGCTCACCTGTCCGTCCTTGAGCAGGCCGACCTTGAGTGTGATGGTGCCGGTGTCGATGCTGATGAATGTGCCGTCGGCCACCTTGGTGCTGTTGGCTGTAGGCGTGGAGCCGTCGGTGGTGTAGACCAGCTGCGGATTGCCCGTGGCGATGGCAGCGAGGCGCACCTGCTGCTTGCCCTCGTAGGTGCCGGAGGGCAGGTCGGCGTAGGCCGTCTGCAGGCTAGTGGGCAGATAGTAGGCGAAGTGATGACCTGTCACGGCCTTGGCCCACTGTTGCCGGTCTATCTTGCTCTCGTAGGCGCTGACGGTGCCTACGACGACGAGCAGGCGGTCATCCACCGTGTTGGCATAATACTGCACGGCGCTGCCCACGTTCTTGTAGGTGCTCTCGTTGTGGATGCCGGCCAGCTTGCGTGCGGCCACCATGGCCTTGATCAGCGAGGCGTGGTCCTTCCAGTGCTTGAGGAAGACGCAGGGCGTGCCCGGCATGGCCAGCATGTAGGCATTGGCGGCCAGGGTGTCCTTCTTCAAGGGGTCCTGGGCGGCATTGCTGCGTCGCTCCGTGTCGTGGTTCTCAACGAAGGTGACGGCCCAGCGGCGGTACTTGCCCGTCTGGTAGCTGCTGCTGACGAGGGGCCAGTTGCCGTCGTTCTGCTGTGCCAAGCGGCTGTAGCTGGCGTTGTTCATGGCGTTGCGCACCGTGTAGCGGAACTGGAAGTCGAAGGCGGCGCTTTGTATCTCGCCGTTCACCTTTGTGCCCTCAATCCAGTTCTTGATGGTGTTGGTGCCGTCCCAGCACTCGCCCACGCTGAACTCTGGCTTGGCCGAGGTGTTGTACATGCCGGTATAGGTGGCGCTGTAACCTTTCACCATGTCGTAGCGGAAGCCGGCATAGCCCAGGTCGTTCTTCAGAAAGTCGAGGTATGCCTTGACGGTGTTCTGCACGTTCTGGCTTGTGTGGTCCAGGTCGCGCATGCCGTCCCATCCCTCGCCGGTGTCAGCATTTCCCAAGGTGACGCCCAAGCGGTTGGCCTCGGTCCGCGCCTTGCCGTTGTCGTCGTTGGAGCACACGTCGGCAGCTCTCATGGAGTAGGTCACCCCTTTGTAGGTCTCTGTGGGGAAGCCGAACCATCCGTTGCTGCTCTTGCGGTGGTTGATGACCACGTCGGCAATGGTCTTGATGCCGTTCTCGCGGTAGGTGTTGATGAGCTTGCGCAGCTGCTGCTCGTTGCCGAAGGAGCTGTTGTAGTTGTTAAACCACCACATGTCGTCGTAGCCCATCGAGGTGCCTCCGCAGTTGCCGCTCTGTGGCAGCCACACCAGGTCGAAGGTGCCCTTCAGCTGTTCGGTCTGTGCCAGGAGCTCCGTCCACTGTGAGTCGTCGAAGGAGTCCCAGTAGAAGCCCTGCAGCATCACGCCGCCGTACTGCGACGGCCAGCCCTGGCCCTGCGACAACAGATAACACATTGTCAATGATAAACTTAAAAAGAGTCGTTTCATGGTTGTTGTTTTTTTTTTAGGGTAGGTTTTGTAGGTTCAGTAGGTTTGGTAGGTTTTGTAGGTTTGGTAGGCGTATTAAATACGTATGCCGAAGAATGTTCTTACTCTCCATTTCATGTTGTGCACGGCGAGGCTTTCCTCATGGCCTATGTTGGTGAAGTTGTAGACCATCGACATACCGGCGAACTTATTGCCCCACTGCTTGACGACAGCGCCTCGCCCTGTGATGATGACCTCTGGGAAGTGGTAGTGCAGCGGCGCTCTTGTGTCGCCGAACTTCATCTTCGTGTTGCTGTAGACGATGAATGTGGGTAGCGCTGAGATGTGCAGGAGCCATCCTCGTGCCGGTACGTAGTTGTAGCCGTAGCCTCCTCCGATGGCGATGTTTGTCATCTTCAGCTGCGTCTCTTGTTCCCATTCCAGCGTGGCGTGCTGCCCCATGGCTGAGGCTGCCAGCATGAAGCTTCCGGCCGACTGCCGCTGTATGTAGCTCTGCGTGAAGGCAGCAGGATAGGAGAAGCGCCGGCTGTTGAAGACGTAGAAAGCGTTGAGGTTGAGTGTCTTCACCTTGAGCATGTCGGCCGGCAGGTTGATGCGCTCCATGCCTTCGTGGTCGTACCATCCGGTGAAGTTGTGGGCGTCCTGGTAGATGATGTCGAAGCCGAAGCGCTTGCCGTAGGAGTTGAAGTTCAGCTCGTAGTCGCTGTATCTTCCCAACAGCTTTGCGGGATTGAGCGCAGCGCTGAGCGATACTCCGAGGTAGCTCACCGCCATGCTGAGTGTGCCCTTTCTGTTGGCCTCCATCTCGGCCAAGAAATGCTGTCCTTGCTCGTTGCCTTCTACCTCAATCTCTGCCCCCGACTCATTCATTCGCGCCGTGAAGGTCCATTTGGCCTGTGGGCGTGCGATGTACATCGTGTCGATATTGCCGCTTCGGTAGCGCTCGGTCAGCAGGCTGTCGTTGCGGTGCAGCATTTGCAGCAACGTCTGGGCCTGGGCATGTGGCGCTGTGCCGATGCTCAGCAGGATGAGAAGGAGGATGAGGCGCTGTTTCATGGTTGCTGGATGACGGAAAAACATAGCGGCTTCATTCTTCATCGCCGGCCACCATGACAGTGGCCAAAGCCCATGTGAAATAATTCTTCTTGTTCATTTGTCTGAAGCAAATCGTTTAGTTTTGATATTTAGTAATGATAAAATACAACGATTATCCGCTCACTTACCGCCAGTATGTACACTTCTGTCATGCCATGCCATAAAGAAGGGAAAAACCTGTGAACCTGTCAATCGTTGGTGGTAAGGTAGCGGATAATCATCATAATATACGAAGTCAAATAGATGAAGGCGACATCGTTACGGATGAACGAGCGTGCCAATGTCTTCGCCTTGCATCACCTTCATCAGGTTGCCGACAATGTCCATGTTGAAGACATAGATGGGCAGGTTGTTGTCCTGGCACATGCAGATGGCCGAGAGGTCCATCACCTTCAGGCCGCGGCTGAGCACCTCTTTGTAGGTGATGTCGCTGAACTTCGTGGCCGTGGGGTCTTTCTCAGGGTCGGCGGTATAGACACCGTCCACGCGCGTGCCCTTCAGCATCACGTCGGCCTCTATCTCCACGCCGCGCAGCGACGAGCCGGTGTCGGTGGTGAAATAGGGTGAGCCGGTGCCGGCGCTGAAGATGCACACCAGACCCTGCTCCATCGCCTCGATGGCCTTCCACTTCGAGTAGAACTCGCCGATGGGCTCCATGCGGATGGCCGTCAGCACTTTGTTCTTCACACCGACGCTGTCTAAGGCCGACGACAGGGCCAGCGAGTTGATGACCGTGGCGCACATGCCCATCTGGTCGCCCTTCACGCGGTCGAAGCCTTTCTGGCTACCGCTGAGGCCACGGAAGATGTTGCCGCCGCCGATGACGATGCCTATCTGCACACCCATGTCGTGCACTTCCTTAATCTGGCGGGCATAGTCGCCCAAGCGCTCAGGGTCGATGCCATGACCCTGCTTGCCCATCAGACTCTCGCCTGAGAGCTTCAACAGAATTCTCTTAAATCGTACCATAGTTTATTGTTTATTTGTTTTTGGTTATTGACTATTTTTATTGATTGTTGTTTGTTGGCTATTGTTTATTGTTTATTGTCTATTGTTTATTGTTTATTGTTTATTGTAAACTGCACTTCCTTGAAGGCATAGCGCCGCTGTTTCCCTTCGCTGTCGCGCAAAAGCAGGTGGCCGTCGTCCTCCACGGTGATGAGCTCTGCCTCGAAGTCGCCTTCAGCGTCATGGTAGGGATGAAAGCCGTGGCGGCGGTAGAGCAGGGCGCGGTAATCATCGGCATTGATGTTGAGCGTGAAATGCTCAACCACACGGTGCAGGAGCGATTCGCGGTCGTGCTCACGGCCGGTAATCTGACGGAGCGACACAGGATTGGGGGCATCGCTGAGAAACTGTGTCTGGTTGACGTTCAGCCCCACGCCGATGATGCTCTCGCGGACAAAAGCCCCCGACAGACTGTTCTCGATGAGGATGCCGCAGAGCTTGCTGTCGTGCCAGTAGATGTCGTTGGGCCATTTGATGCTCAGAGGTGAGGGCAGAGTGGTGAGGGGTGAGATGTAAGCGTTGAGGGCGTTGACGATGGCCATCGATATAGCCATTGAGATGCGGAATTGTGCGTTGGCTTTCAACTCATGCGGATGGATAAGCAGCGAGAACAGCAGGTTTTTGCCGCGCTCGCTCTCCCACGTGTTGGTGCCGCAGCCCCGGCCTGCCGTCTGATAATCAGCCCAGACCACCAGGTCCTGTGACACGGCGTCGGCACGCTTGGAAGCGTGTTCCATCAGCCAGCGGTTGGTGGATTCTGTCTCTTCGATATGGGTAATGTCGAATGTCATTCGCTCGTAGAAGCACAATTACGTGGCAAAGGTACAAAAAAACATTAGAAGAACAAAGAAAATGCAGATTGTTTCAAAAAATATTCCGTACTGTGAGGTTGGAATCAGACATAGATAGCGACGCAACGATGTCTTGTTTCATCCGCACAGCACGAAAAAATCTGTAAACTACTGCGAATAGTGCTTAATTTTGCATAAAGAATTTGCTTGCGTGCGGCTTTCTGCCTATTTTTGCACTGATGAAAGCTGTAAAGCTCGTTTTTTTCCTGCTGATGGTGTGCGTGGCCACTGCCACGGCCCAGCGCAGGCTGGTGACGGTCGATGTGGAGACCGGCGCTCCATTGCGGGGTGTCAACGTGCAGAGCCACCACTTCATCGCTGTCACTGACTCGTTGGGGCGCATCACCGTTCCCGACAGCCTGCACACCTTCCTCTTTTCTCACGTCAACTACGAGAGCAGTCTGGTTAACACCTATCAGACGGCCGACACCGTGTATCTCATCTCCAAGCTCAACAACCTGGGCGAGGTGCTGGTGCTGGGCAAGGGGAAGAAGGAAGACGACGGCATGAGCGAGCTGGAGAAGCGCATTCAGAAGCAGGGGCGCATCGAGGCGCAGCTGGCCGGCGCCAATCCCAATGGTAACCTCTTCGGGCTGCTGAAGTATCTCATTCCCAAGAAATGGAAAAACAGGAAAGAGAACAAGCGAAAACGGCATGAAGAGCTTCTCAATAACTATTAGTAACAAATCCCATCCTCCAACGACTTCTCACTTATTACTTCTAACTTCTTACTTCAAACAGCCTCCCATGCAGTGGACTGACCGAATCAGACAAGTGAAAATCATCCTCGTGGTGGCAGCCGTGGCGATTGCCGCTGCCTCGCTCTTCGTCAGCCATCAGTTGGTGAGCGACCTGAAGCAGGAGGAGCGCACAAAGATGGATCTTTGGGCGAAGGCCATGAACTTCGTGCAGGAGGCCGACAGCGAGACCGACCTGTCGCTGGCCTTGGCGTTCATTGAAGGCAACACCACCATTCCCGTCGTTGTGACAGATGCCGCAGGACAGGTGATGGAATACCGTAACATTGAGGACTCGCTGCATGTTGACAGCTATGCGCGGAAGATGCGGCAGGCCGGCGACACCGTCACCATCGACCTGGGCGAAGGCGACTACCTCCTGGTGTGCTACGACGAGTCGACGCTGCTGAAGCGCCTGACGCAGTATCCCTACTGGCAGCTCGGCATCGTGATGATCTTCGTCGTCGTGGCCATCTTCGCTCTCCTCTCGTCGAAGCGGGCTGAGCAGAACAAGGTGTGGGTGGGCCTGTCGAAGGAGACGGCTCACCAACTGGGCACGCCCATCAGCAGCCTGATGGCCTGGACGGAGATGCTGAAGGAGACCTATCCGAAGGATGATCTCATACCCGAGATGGAGCATGACGTGAAGCGCTTGGAGCGTATTGCCGAGCGCTTCTCGAAGATTGGATCGAAGCCAGAGCCTGTCGATGCCTCGATGAACACTGTCCTCGACCATGTCATCGACTATATGGACAAGCGCACCTCGCAGAAAGTGAGCATCAGCGGCCACTATCCGAGCCACGACGTCATCGTCAAGATGAACGCCTCGCTCTTCGAGTGGGTCATAGAGAACCTCTGCAAGAATGCCGTCGACGCCATGGAGGGGCAGCCGGGCAAGATAGACCTGTGGCTCTTGGAGGAATACGACACGGTGGCTGTGGAAGTGGTGGACACTGGCAAGGGCATCAAGAAGAAGAACATCCCCAACGTGTTCCGGCCCGGCTTCACGACGAAGAAGCGTGGCTGGGGCTTGGGGCTGTCGTTAGCCAAGCGCATCGTAGAGGAATATCACCGTGGGCGTATCTTCGTCAAACAGTCGGAAGTGGGACGCGGCACTACCTTCCGCATAGAGCTGAAGCGGAAGGCATAAATCTTTTCTATGAAGGGTTTCAAGTTTCGCATTCGCTCCGCTCGGTCTTGCAGGAGTTAAAGGAGTTAAAGGAGTTAAAGACAAATGACTCTCCATGAGAAGCCTTTGTCTATGGGTTGAAATCCATAGCAAAGCTATTGTCTTTAACTCCTTTAACTCCTTTAACTCCTTTAACTCCAAAACTTGCGAAAAAAAGGTAGCGTACTCCCTGAGGGAGCCGCTACCAATTAAGTTCTGTTCCAGTGCTGCCACATTCACGGAGAATAGGCAGCGAGCAATGATTCTTCCTGCCCAGTATTACTCACCGTAAACGCGGGTAGTGTGCTCGATAAAGAGTCCGAACAGGATGCTCTTGTCGATATACTCCACCTGCGATACCTTTGTGATACCGCCATTCTTTGCAGCTTGTGCGAGGTTGTTCTGCTCGCCCTTCGATGACCAAAGGCCAAGGATAATGTTGCTCTTTGCTTCGCCTACCTTCTGGCCTACGGGACCTTTCTCTGCAATAGCTGCGCCGCTGTTGATGGTTGCACAGCTGCCCAGTGTGAGCACTGCGAGGGCTGCTGATGCAGCCAGGGTTAAAAATTGCTTTTTCATTGCTTTAGTTTTTTAATGTTATTTTCCATCGTATCCCCAGCGCACGTAGTTGGCACCGTGAACGAAGCCTGCTCCAAAGGCGGTCATGATCATGTTGTCGCCTTTGCGCAGCTTCGGCTCATATTCCCACAATGCCAGGGGAATGGTAGCTGCTGATGTGTTGCCAAAGTGTTCGATATTCACCATCACCTTTTCCATGGGCAGCTCCAGGCGCTTGGCCACGGCCTCGATGATGCGCATGTTGGCCTGGTGCGGGATGATCCACTGGATGTTGTCCTTCGTCAGTCCGTTGCGCTCGGCTATGAGTGCGCTGTCTGCCGACATGTTGGTGACGGCATAGCGGAAGACGGTGCGCCCTTCCTGATAGGTGAAGTGCATACGGTGGTCAACTGTGAAGTGGCTGGCGGGGCTGACACTGCCTCCGGCCTTCATGTGCAGGAAGGGCAGCCCGATGCCGTCGGTGCGCAGATAGGAGTCCATCAGTCCGACGCCCTCCTCCTCGGTGGCCTCGACGAGCACTGCTCCTGCACCGTCGCCGAAGAGCGGGCACGTGGAGCGGTCTTTGTAGTCGGTGGCCGACGACATCTTGTCCGCGCCGATGAGAATAATCTTTTTGTAGCGGCCACTCTGAATCATCGACGTCACAACGTCGAACGAGTAGATGAAGCCACAGCAAGCGGCCCAGAAGTCAAACGCCATAGCGTTCTTAAGGCCCAGCTTGCCGATAACGATACTGGCTGTAGAGGGAAAGTGATAGTCGGCCGTCGATGTGGCCACCACCAGCGCATCAATCTCGTCAGGGTTCACGCCCGTCTTCTTGATGAGCTGCTTGGCGGCCTTGCGCGCCATATAGGAAGTGCCGAGACCCTCTTCGGTGAGGATTCGGCGCTCCTTGATTCCGACACGCGTCATAATCCATTCATCGTTGGTGTCTACCATGCGCGACAGCTCCTCGTTGGTGAGGATGTAGTCGGGCACATAGCCTCCGATGCCAGTGATGACAGCGTTGATCTTTCCCATTATTCAGCTACTTCTTCGTCCTTCTTGATAGCTACTTTACCACGATAATAGCCGCATGTGGGGCAAACGGTGTGGTAGATGTAGTAAGCGCCGCATTTGGGGCATACTGCCAGTGTGGGGGCTACGGCCTTGTCGTGTGTGCGACGTTTAGCGGTACGAGTGTTTGACTGTCTTCTTTTAGGATGTGCCATGGTTGTTTACTATTTTTTACGATTTACAATTTACTATTATTGTTTACTGTTCTCTGTTTGTACAAGCGGGAGCAAAGCACTTCAGTCTTCGCTCTTCACTTTCAACTTTTTGAGGGCCTCCCACCTCGGGTCGATGTCTTCTTGTGCGTCCGCATCGCTGCTTCGGGCAGCCGAGAGCTGTTGCAGCTTCTCGCTCATGGCCACGTTACAATCGCCAGGTTGATGAACGTGGCGGATGGGTACCGCCAGTGCTATCGACTCATAGATGAGCCACGCCGTGTCCAACACGGGCCGTGTCTCGTCAACGGTGATGATGTCGTCGTCGTAGGAGTCTTCAGCGGCCAGCTTCACCGTCGTGTCCAAGTCAGCCTCGATGGGCTGGCGCATAGGCTCCAGACAGCGGTCGCAGGTCACCTCTACAGTGCCGACAGTGTGCAGTAGCAACTCAAAAAAGCCGACGGCCTTGCGTATAGACCCCGACACATGCAGCGAGCCGCACTGCAACTGTGCGCCTTCCAGCTGTTGGAAGAAACGGTCGTCCAGCTCCCACTGCAAAGGCGTTTCATCCTGCTTCAGGGCCTTCAGATTGATCTTAAACAGCTCTAAGTTACACATATACACTCTCTAACGGGCTGCAAAGGTACAAACTTTTTTTGTAACTCGTATCATTTTTCCCGTTTTTTTTCTATTTTGCTGTTTTTTGGTAGTTGAAGCAGTCTACGTCGATGTAGCCGCCGGCCTTCTTCGTGGCATAGTTGAAGATGGCAAACTTCGAGCCCATGAAGAAGCGGCGGTAGTCGAAGACCATGCGGTAGTTCTTCGTGCCGATGGCGTTCCACTGCTCTCCGTCGAGGCTGTAGAAGAAGTTGGCAGCATCGTTGTGGCCGGGCTGGAAGTCGCCGTCAAGGCGCAGCCAAACATTGGCCGACTTCTTAGGCAGTTTCAGCTCCACGGCCTCTACAACTTTCTGGCTGACATCGCTGACGGCTTTCTCGCGGTCGGTCAGCTTCACCGATTCCTCGCTCATCTCCAAGAAGAACTTACTGCCCTTACGCTTGACGGTGAGGATGCCTGAGTCGCCGTTGAAGGCCGACAGTCCGGCGCAGTCGCCGTCTTTCATGTGGCTGACGTCTATGCAGACGCTGCCGCTGCACGTAGGGCCTTCCATGCGCTGCGTCAGCGTGTTGGGGGCGAGGAAGATGTGTGGCGTGATGCGGCTGGTCTTCAGGCGCATGAATCCCGGGCGCTCGGTGAGGCTCCATGCGTCAGCTATGGGGTTGTGGTTCCACTGCCAGTGCAGGCCAAGCTGCGGTGCGGAGAAGTCGTCGGCGCAGACGATGGACGTTTCCGGTTGGTTGCTCCTGTAGGGGCGCATGGTGGCAGGTACCTTGCCGTTCTCGTCGCCGAGCATGGGCCAGCCGTCAATCCAGCGCACAGGCGACAGCGTCAGCACGCGGCCAACGCCGCCACGGTCTTGGAACATGATGCCGTACCAGTCGCCCTCCTCAGTGTCCACGATGGTGCCTTGGGCCAGGTAGGAGAAGCCGCCGAAGTCGCTCTCCAGGATGGTCTGCTTCTCCCACGTGGCGTTCAGGTCCTTCGTGCGGTAGCACACCTCACGGCGATGACGGCCGGGAGCATAGACATGGCTGATGAGCAGGGCGTAGTAGGTGCCGTTGTGCTTGATGACGCGAGTGCCCTCCAGCAGTCCGCGCTCGTCGGGCTCGCGGTTGAAGTAATGGCGCAGGCTGCCCTCTACGACGCTTTTCAGGTCGCGTGTCAGCTGGCACATCTCGCCGGTTCCGAAGAAGACGTAAGGCGTGCCGTCGTCGTCGAAGAAGAGCGTGGCGTCGTGGAAATGGCGCAGACGGGCGTGTATCGTCCACGGCCCCTCGGCCTTCGGGGCGCTGAAGATATAGGTGTCGCCCATCGGGCCGCCCTCGTTGGGAGCCAGCAGGGCATAGAACTTGCCGTCGTGATATTTCAGCGATGTGGCCCACTGTCCGCGTCCGTAGACCGTGCCCTCCTGCATGTCATACTTGGGCGAGTCGGTCAGGCGGTCGAAGATGTAGCCCACTGTCTGCCAGTTCTTCAGGTCTTTCGACGCCATGACGGGTGCGCCGGGCATGAGGTGCATGGTGGTGGATACCAGGTAGAAGGTGTCTCCGACGCGGATGACGTCGGGGTCGGGCACGTCGGCCCACAGCATCGGGTTCTTCACGGGTTCCGCGGTGTTCACTTGTGCGCTACCCGTCAGTGTGACGAGGAGCATCAGCAGGGGCAATAGCTTTTTCATTTTAGAATTTTATGGGTTGGTTGACAATTCGTTGGCAAAGGTACGAAAAGTAGAGTGCAAAACAAAAGAAATCATTTCTTTTTTTCTGTGACGCAATAACTTCGCTCAGTTGTCGCCCTTTAACCGCTTTATTTCCCTATCAAAGTCAGACACATATTGTTGGTCTTGAATCTTGCGAAACACTTCATACTCACTTTCTGCTTTTATCTTGGCCTCCAGTGCCGATATGGTGCCTGCATCCATCAGCAGAGGGCGCTCAGCAACGGTCAGGAAGTTATCAAGGATATGTGCCCACTGCGCCATCGTCGTTGGAAGCTCCTGTTCTGCGCGGTCTTCTGCCAAGTCGAGATAGGCCGATACGATGCGGTCAAGTGCCTTGATATGCTTTTCTGACAGATAGTTTTTGGCCACGGTCACGTCCGATTTCAGAATCTTTCCTTCTGGCGCATGTTTCCACGTCGTCAGGCCCATGTGCGGCTGCGTCGCATCGGCTGTATAGTAGATAATCTCTGCTGCGGTCTTTCCAGATATGGCCCAGTGCAACTTGTTCTGTACTGTTGCAAAAAACTCGCGTGTCTGAGGGGCATCTTTGTCATAATCAGTGGAAAGGGCGTAGATGTCGGTAATCTTTTGATAGAAACGGCGCTCGCTGGCACGAATCTCACGTATCTGTTCCAGCAGGTCCTTGAAGTAGTCCTTGCCGAACTGTGTCCCCTGCTTCAACCGTTCCTTGTCAAGCACATAACCCTTGGTTACAAACTCATCCAGCGTGTTTGTTGCCCATCGGCGGAAAGCCGTTGCCTCGTTGCTGTTTACCCTATAGCCTACAGCCAAGATGGCCTTCAGGTGATAGAAGTCAAGTTCACGCTCCACATTCCGTTTGCCTTCCTGTTGAACTATTCGAATTTTTCTAATAGTTGCCTCTTCCTCCAATTCACCACTGTTATAAATCTCCTTCAGATGGTAGTTTATCGTGGGCACTTCCACTCCGAACAGCTCAGCCATCCGTTTCTGCGTCAGCCAGAAAGTGCCGTCCTCGTACTGCACTTGAATGCTTACACTCCCGCTATCTGTCGTATATAGTATGATGTTGCTCTGCATATTATTAATGTATTCGTGATTGGTAGCACATTTCGTTGGCAAAGTTATGAAAAGTTGAGAGCAAAACAAAAGAAATCATTTCTTTTTTTGCCGAGACGCAGTAACTTCGCTCACTTGTCGGCAAAATTACGTACAATGAGGTTGGAATCAGGCATAGTTACGTCGCTAACTCGGTCAGTTGATACCGCGAAGCGGCCTTAAATAAAACCAATAAAAACAAGAAAAACAAATAAAAACAATTCGACCTGTATGGATTGACATAGTTGCGTCGCGAATGATGTGAGTTGATGGTTGATTATCTTTCTACAAAACTGTGCGCAGCCCTTCCCCTCCTTTTCCAAAGGAGGGGAAGGGCTGCGCCGTCATGTAGCCGTTGCAGAGGTAACTCAATTCTCCCCCTTGCAAAGGGGGAGTTAGAGGGGGATTCATC
>JAEEGJ010019903.1_pt1 | contig 14700 bp, 13 predicted proteins | sample 8958761 | NCBI WGS metagenome assembly JAEEGJ01 (sample SAMN16246546, study PRJNA631951) | gut metagenome | biome: gut microbiome; feature: rumen; material: RS-attached | host: Bos | place: Iran: Karaj | collected 2018-10 | reverse complement strand
GAGGAACGTCAGCTCGGGGTGCTGTTTGGCGCAGGCGATAAAATGTTCAACGGCATTCTTCAGCGAGGCTTCGCCTTCCATGGTGGGCAGGGCGTAGGTGCGGCCTGTCAGTCCCTCGCCGACACCCCATTCGGCACCAAAAGTCTTGTGGGCAAACCAGGCGGCACCGCCGCCATGGGCTCCCTGGATGTTGCTCCCGAAGACAAATATCTCGTTCTCGCCCAACTCGGCGATACGGTCCGACGCCACACGACGACCGTTGATGATACTAGTGTTTTTCATATTAAGTAGTGTTTGAATTCCAACTGCAAAGATACAAAAAAAAGGTTAAAGGTTAGAGGTTAAAGGTTAAAGTTATGGAAAAAAGTGTATCTTTGCAGTGCTATGGTGATGCATATCGATGATATCAAAGCGCTGGCCCACAGGGCTCACAGTGATGCAGGGTTTCGCGACAGCCTCTTTGAGGAGATGCAGGGCGACGACCTCCGCGAGGCGTATAATGCCGCATGGGCGCTGACACATTTGCCAAAAGAGGACACTATATATATAGATACGCGACGCGCGAGGCTCACGGATTTCGCCATCAGCACTCCCGACACCTCGTTGCGGCGACTCTCGCTGGTGCTGCTCGAGAGGCTGGAGTGCGGGAGAGAAGCCCTCGACTACGAACGCTACGTGCGACTGCTCGATTTCTGTCTGGAGCACATGGTGCTTGCCGATGAGCCCTATGGCATCAAAGCCCTCTGCATGAAAATCGCCTACCAGTTGTGCCGCCACTATCAGGAGCTGAAGGAAGAACTGAGGCAGAGCCTTCTGCTCATGGAACCCTCCGAGCTTGGGAGCGGTGTGAGACACACCAGGAATAAGATACTGGGGGAAATGCGTTAATGCGTTTTCGTGTTATTGCGTTAAAGTTAAGGTCAATGTCAAGGTTGAAAATTGAAATGTCGCTGCAAGAAAAACTGTTCTCACTCCGAGATGAAAAATATGCCGCTTTCTCGGCGAAGCTCATCCCCACCGTCTCTCCCGACCGCTTCATCGGGGTGCGTTCTCCGCAGCTCCGTGCGCTCGCCAAAGAGATAATTCATTCAAACAACCAAACAATCAGTCAATTAGGTTTTCTCAAGGAACTGCCACATCAATATCACGAGGAGAATGTGCTACACGCTTACCTGTTGTGCGGGGAAAAGAAATACGAGATTCTCGTTGAGGAAACGGAAACCTTCCTTCCCTATATCGACAACTGGGCGGTATGCGATTCATTAGCGCCCCGGGCTTTCGCCCGCCATAGGGAGGAACTCCTGCCGCGAATCAGGAAATGGATGTCGGCGGAGCACGAGTACACCGTCCGCTTCGGTATCGGCACTCTGATGCGCTACTACCTCGACGACGACTTCCGGCCGGAGCACCTGCAGTGGGTCGCCGCTATCCGACGCGAAGAATATTATATCCAGATGATGCAGGCTTGGTACTTCGCCACCGCCCTCGCCAAACAGTGGGACGCCACGCTACCCATCCTCGACACCTTGGATGGGTGGGTGAGGGGCAAGTCCATCCAGAAGGCCCTCGAGAGCTACCGTGTCTCCGACGACCATAAACGTCAACTGAGGGAGATGAGAGAGTAGGGGAGAAGATAAAGTTTAAAGTTTAGTGTTTAAAGTTTAAAATTGGAAAATCGCCTCTGAGCGATTTTTTTTGTATTCTGGAGCGCCAGGTAGTCGGTCACCGAGATAGGCGCTTAGAAGCGATTTTTTATTTTTCACATCCGTAACATCAGTGGCACCAAATCCACTGTTTACAAGTGTAAATAATGCCATTCTTTTGTAATATTACAAACGTAAACCAAAAACATTTGTATTTTATGTTAAATAATTTAATATTCGCTATATTGTTACATAGTATTAGTTAATAATCAGTATTTTAATTCATACTATTTAAAGAAATAGATGCAGTATAATCTTGCCGTTGAGTAATTGTTTAGATATTCTGTTTATATTTCATAAATCATTTAAATATAGTAATATAATAGTTGTTGTATAAAGTTTTACTTGATTGTATTATATACTTTACATGTGTAATAATGAAAAAAAGTGCTTGCGGGTATCGAAAAATGTTTGTACATTTGTAATTCGAAATAGACGATATTACATTTGTAAGAAAATGATAAACAGGATAAATCTCATTTTGCAGGCCAAAAATATCACTGCAAAACAGTTCGCGGAGGAAATCGGAATTCAGCCCTCCGGAATGTCGCATATCATGAGTGGTCGGAACAACCCAAGTCTGGAGTTTGTCAACAAGGTCATCCGCCGCTATCCCGAGATCGACGCCAACTGGCTGCTCCTGGGCAAAGGTGAGATGTATGCCGCGGGAGCTATGGAGAGTCCCGCAGTATCGTCACCTACCCTTTTTGCTCCTCCCGCCCCCTCTCCCGCCCCTGCTCCGGCACCGGTAGTGAAACCCGAGCCTGCCCTTGAAACCATATCAAAAGAGATACCCATGGCTGTAGAGGCAGAAAAAGAGAACGTCCCAGACGAGGAGGACTGGAAAGGTTTATATGAAGTGACGACTGCCGAGCGCGGGCTGGAGGACGGGAATCCAAAAGAAAAACCTGCGCCCGTCGGTGATGGCGGACGCAAGTTAGTGAGAATCCTGTTCTTTTATGACGATCACACCTTTGAGGAGTACCATCCGCAAGAATAATGTACTAACGCATTAACACATTCCCTCATTCTCAAGGAGTTTTTTTCTTCCAGAAATGCGGCGTGAGGTCTTGTAGTATGTTGCCTGGTTCGGTCTCCCGGCGGTGCTGCACCAGGTAGAGTCGTTGGTTGGTGGTGGGGGATTTCAGCGGTCCTAGGTGCGACAGGTAAGGGCCTAGCTTTACATAGTCCAGATGGTCGAGGCTTACCTCTTTGGCCAGCATTGAACGGCCGCTGTACCAGGCTGTTTTGAGTTTTGGATGACGCTCCTTGAGACGTGCGGCGATGCCGTCGACCTCTGCGGGCTCGGCGTCGCCCCCCATCAGGGCCACGCAGCTCACCCCCGCCGGCTGTGATGCCAGCAGGTTCTCGAGGGCTTCGTCGGTCAGCGGCTCTCCTTCGTCTCCCCAGAGATATTGCGAGTGGCATCCCGGACAGTGGCAGGGACATCCCGACAGGTTGACGGCCAGCGTCACCTCGTCAGGAATCTCCTGGAAGACAATATCTGTGTTAGTGTACTTTAGCATTGTTTAGTTCATAGTAGCATAGAAGCGGCGTGCAGCCTCCTGCTGGCGTGGTTTGCTGAAGTTGGACACACGGCGCAGGTAGCCGATGACGCGGGTCAGATAGTCGACATTCTTCGAGTGGCAGTGGGGGCACTCCTTGAGGTAGCGCTTGTCGATGTGGCCGCAGTCGTTGCAGATAGTGTTGGGGATGTTGAAGGTGAAGTAGTTGCATCCTTCCTTGGCTGCCACCTCGAGCAGCTGCCGGTACTGTTGCTGCGTCAGGTGCTCCTCCAGGTTGCAGTGCAGCGCCGAGCCGCCGGTGAGGTGCTCGATATAGGGGGCGCCGTGGAGACGGAACTTGTCGAGGACGGTGAGCGACTGGTCTTCGACGATATAGAAGTAGCTGTTGTAGCAGTCACGCGGCACGAAGTAGCCGTCCTCGCGGTCCCACTTGGCGTGCTTCACGCCCACATTCTCGGCGGGGATCATCTCGCAGTTGAACATCACCTCCTTGGTGCGGTATTCCTTGTTCTTCTTCTCCACCAGGCCGAGGACCGTCTGCACGAACTCGCGGTATTCGGGGCTGTCCTTGATGGCTATGCCCATGAACTCGGCGGCCTCCACCAGGCCGTTCACGCCGATGGTGAGGTACTGGCGGGCGATGTTGATATATCCTGCGTCGAAGAGCGGCAGCATGCCGTGGGCCTGCAGGTCCTTGAGGTTCTCGTTGTAGGCCAGCTGCACCTTGTGGCAGAGGTCGATGATGTCGGTGAGGAACTCCTTGTAGTCCTTGCCGTTGTTGACGGCATAGTGGATGCAGCGGTTGAGGTTGAGGGTCAGCACGCTCTTCGGGCCCGTGCTCACGCCGCCGGCGCCCAGCGTGTAGCTGAAGCCGTTGTCGGTGATCTCGTTGCGCAGACGGCAGCAGGAACTCAGCGAGTCGGCGTTGTCACTGATGTAGGTGAAGAACGAATGCCCCTGTGCATACATCTCGGCGGTGAAGTCGGCCATATCCTGATCCACGAATTTGCCGTTCTTGTCATACAGCAGCGCCATGGTCTCCACGGGGAAGGTCAGCACCGCTTTGGTGCGCTCCTGGTTGAACCAGCGCATGAAGCGCTTCTGCAGCCAGCAGAGGCCGTCCCAGTCGGGAGCGCTGCCGTCGGGGAAGCGGAACTCGCCGAAGAGGCTCTCGAAGTAGGGCTTGTCGTAGTAGGCGATGTTCCAGAACACCGACTGGTAGTTGCGGGCGCCGGTGGGCTGGTTCAGCGAGTAGACAATCTGCTCGAAGCAGTCGGTGATGACTTTGTCGATGGTGCGCTGCTTGAGGCTGAGGTCGACCACACGGTCGGCTTCCTTGTAGTAGTCCTTGCCGTAGTCCTTCTGGATGAAGTAGTTGAGGTACATCAGGAACTCCGGTGTGGCGCAGGCGCCGCTCAACATGGAGGAGACCATGAAAACCATGTTGATGAAGCCGCCGCAGTAGGACTTGAGGTTCGTCGGAGCCGTCGAGTTGCCGCCGATGCTCGTCGTGCCGCCCAGCAGCCACGGATACATCGTGATGCTCGCGCAGTAGTTGGCCAGCGACGTCTCGTCGTTCTTGTAGATGAAGTGGTGCGTCAGCAGGTCGATATAGCGGTCGCTGAGCTCCTTGCCGTACATCTGCTTGATGCGGTCGGTCAGGAGACGGCGGTTCAGGCGTATGAAGCCGCTCTTCGGCAGCTCGCCGATGAGCGTGGCGATGTTCTTGTGCTCCACATTGGCGTTGGCGTCGAACTTGGAGCCCGTGGCGGCGTTGGCGGCCACCACATAGTCACTCAGGAAGCGCAGCTTCTCCATCGTCTCGCGGTCCTCGGTGTGCTGCTGACGGTAGAGGATGAAACTCTTGGCCACGTTGTAGTAGCCCTCCTGCATCAGCGCCACCTCCACCTGGTTCTGTATCTCCTCGACGGTGATGCCGTCGTGGATGTCGATACGGGAGAGGATCTTCGACAGACGCCCCAGGTCGATGGGCTCGTTCTGCGAGTTGAACGCCTTGATGATGGCATTCATGATCTTGTCCAGCGAGAAGCGTTCCTGCGTCCCGTCGCGTTTGGTGATGGTGAAACTGTTGGTCTCCATGGCTATAGTGGGTATTTTTTTTTCTATAATTCTCTAAACTGTAACTCTTATTATATTTATAGTTTCGCGCGTGGAGCCGACAGGGGTAGCGGTCTCGGCCGGCTTTTGACGCGAAAGCGGCATGTGTCGAGATTCGTCATGGCGGGTGTCTGGCTTCACCTGTGAACGCTGTTGCCGGCCAGGCCGGCAACAGCGTTCACAGAACACAGTTGCGCGACAGCTCGCGATTCTCACGCGATTCCCTCTTGGTGCCCATCACGAAAGACGGGCCGCCATGACAAATTATTCATGTCAAAGTACTTAAATCGTTCCACGGTCTCTTTCACACGATGCAAAGATACACCCATTCCCCCGTTCTGCAAAATAAAGTTCTCAACTCACACTTGTTGAAAAATCGCCTCCACTCAACGCCTGTCTCACTTCCACCAGCATCAAAATATCTATATGCGGTTTTCTTCCTCCTGGCAGGGAAAAATTATCTTGTCCGAATCAGATTTTCTTCTTATATCAGCACCATGAAGGGTAAAACAAAGAAGGTACCCGGCGCAATTCAGCACTGGGTACCTTCTTCACCCCCTTTTTTGCCTTTTTCACGGCATTGTAAACCAGTGTCTTGTCAGTACCCTCTCCTACTCCGCTCCTACTCCTCGCCTAATATACTACTTATAAAAAATTTCTCCAGTAGGCAATAATAAGGAGAAGATAACGTTAGGGTATGTATAGAAACAATAAAATATACTGGTTATGGCTAAGCAACAGTCTGGTATTCTGGATGGTTACATCGGCAAGGTGGGCACCGTGGTGGGGTATATGTGGAACGGGAAATACTGCACGCGGGCGTATGTGAGGAATGTGAAGAACCCGCGCACGCCAGCGCAGGTGGAACGGCGCGACATCTTCCGGCAGGAGGTGCAGCTGGCGTCGAAGATGCGGTGGGCGGTGGCGACGACGATGAGCGACATGGCCCGCGAGGTGGGCCTGACGGCCTACAACCTCTTCGTGCATGTGAACCAGCCGGCCTTCGGATCTGCGGATGGGCGCTTGACGGTCGACTATGGGCGCCTCGTCCTCAGCATGGGCGACGTGCTGCCGGTGCAGGTGGAGACGATGGAGTGGACGGCGGACAATGTGCTGAGCGTCAGGTATGACCGTGGTCGCGGCAGCGGCTTCGATCATGTGTATCTCTATGTCTATGTCCCCGACTTGGAGACGGGGTTCCTGGCGGCGCCGACCTACCGGCGCGACAAGCGCATCGCCGTGGCACTGCCCGACGAATATGCCGGCCACGAGGCCCACGTCTACCTCATGGTGCAGTCGGCCGATGGCCGCTGGAGCGACTCGCTCTACGCCGGCGCGATGACGTTCAACGAGCTGGTTTCCACAGAAGGAGAGCCCGTGCAAGACCTCCAGGCGGCCACCCTTGTCGCCACCCCCGAGGCCGCCCCTGAAGCCGAGCTGCAGCCCGCCCGCAAGTGCCAGCCTTCCCCTGCCGACGAACGACCACCCGACAAGAGCCCCGCAGCGAGTGGTGGCATGCAGTATTCCCTGTTCTAGGGAGCCATACCCTTTTTATCAAGAATGAGAGAATTGGGGAATTGTTAAATCGCACGTTTTGAATAGTATAAGAATTATGGATTTGGGTTGCCGGCAATTATTTTGTAGATTGAGAAAAAAAACGGATCTTTGCAGCGTGAAACAACATATAATAATGCGTTAATGCGTTAATGTGTAAATGTGTTAGTAAATGCGTTAATGTGCTAATGTGTAAATGCGTTGGTAAATGTGTGAATACACTAATGTGTTAGTTTCAATAAAATTAACGACTAAAACAGAATATGTATTGAAAATATGACCCAGCAGAATGCCATACAGATATTTGAAGGCAACCGGGTTCGCGTTGCATGGAACGAAGAGGAAGAGAAGTATTATTTCTCCATCGTTGATGTGGTGCAGATATTGACCGAGCAGTCCACATCTCGCAAGGCTAGCACTTATTGGGCGGTTCTCAAGAAACGCCTGAAAGAGGAAGGTGCCGATGAACTGCTTACAAATTGTAAGCAGTTGAAAATGCCGGCTGCCTACGGAAGAAGTTGAAGTGAAAGAGATTGAATGATATTGTGAAAAATTCGTATCTTTGCAGCGTGAAATAACATATAATAATGCGTTAATGTAAGAATGCGTTAATGTGTTAGTAACAATAAAAACAACGAATAAAACTGAATAAAATAGAAAGATAGAATAGTAACAAATACATAAATTAGAAGCGTTTTTGCTTTTCTTTGTAAACGGAAATCGGCAATTTTCTAAACTTAGTACACAAGAAAGGGAAAACGTTCACGGTATCCGTGAACTTTTCTTGTTTGTACTAAGGGTTTTGCCGAACCTCCGTTTAGACAAAAAAGTCTCACGGATTTCTTATGGCTAAAAAGAATCAAAAAAAAGAAGCATTATCTGTAAGCAGATTAATAACTGAGGTCTTGGTAGAACAACTAGGTATCCCTTTTAGAAATATAGTAAACGATACTACATTTTCATCCTATACAGGTTCAAAACGGCCGGATCTGTTGATATCAAACATCGAGTATAATGCTGAGAAAGAAAAGGCTTATATTCAAAACCTTTTATGCTATGTTGAAGCAAAAGATCCTACATGTAATATCGACGATGCAGATTGGAAAGATGCGTTTAAACAAGGCAAAGACAAGTCAAAAAAACTTGGAATACCATTCTTTGGTGTCACAAACTGTAAAACAACATTCTTTTACAATGGGAAAACGGGTGAAAGACTTAAACTAAATGGGAACCTGATTTCTGAATTTCAAACGCTTGATGTATTCCGAATTATCAAAAAGAAATTAAAAGAGAATCATTCTCTTTCTGATATTCGGATGGGCGTTGATTCTTTATCCTCAGTATCTGAAGCTGTATTCAATAAGAAACTGTGGGAACTAAAGGAGGAATATCGTGAGATAGATTTTGCTAATAACACCCAAAAGATAGACTTTACTATCGGAATGATAGCCTTGGAGTATTTTGAGGAGAAAGCAGAAATAGATAATACAAAAGACGACTCGTTACAATATTGGTCAGATGGCAAACAATACATTCCAATTAGCGGAGAAGATGTAACAAAGGCCAATATGCTTCGAACAATGCTTGTTGAATATATTGACCGGCTTATAAGCGAAGACAGTGAGATTAAGGAGTTTTCTGATTTGCTTGTAAATGTTAAAAATCTTATATCAGGAAGTCACGCAATAATCAATTCTCTTCAACTACAATCCATATATCCCATTATTGATTCCATGAAGCCCATGCATGGGGCAGGTTTTGATTTATTTGGGGCAGTTTATGAAAACTTTGCTAATTCAAAAGAAAAGAAAGACTTTGGTGAATATTTTACACGGAGACATTACTCTCACGTTTTAGCTGAACTGCTATTAAAAGATGAAGATGTATTTAAAGAAATCAAAATAATCGATCCGGCATGTGGCACAGGGGGTATGCTTACAGAGAGTTTTAAAGTACTGAAGTCAAATTACGAAGATTCTGGCACTTATAATGAAGTTGTGGCTGATTATTTAAGTAAATCCTGTTTTTATGGTGTAGACATAAGAACAGAAAACGTGTCAAGATCAAGATTGAACATGTTTCTCGTAGGAGATGGACATACAAATATGTTTTCAGACAATTCATTGAAACCAGAGAAACAAAAGGGGAAAGAAATTCTAAAAAATGGGCAATATGATTATGTGATTACGAATCCACCTTATGGGGCTGGTACTATTCTTGCGGAAACCGATATGCTGAATTCCTATAGGATGGAGGTGGCATATTTCTGCAAAATAATCGATTTATTAAAAGTAAACGGGAAAGCTTGTATTATTACCCCCGATGGAATTCTTGAAAATCCATCATTCAAAAAACTCCGTGAGGAGGTATTGCTGGTTTGTCACATTGATGCTATTGTTTCTTTGCCGAAGTTCGCATTTGCCCCTTATACAAAAGAGAAAACGTATGCAATTTTCTTACAAAAGAAACATGAAAGAAACTACAATGCGGAGATAGACAGAAAAATAAAGAAGAAGAATGTGACAACAGGGAAGATGCAATCCGACCCTATTTGGATGTATATAATAGACAATGATGGCTTCGCAAATTCAGACAAACGTTTTCCAACGCGATTACGTGGTAACAACCAGGAATGGCTACATGATGAAGTATCGGGTTATTCCGACAACAATGGTGTTGAAAAGAAAAGTATTTTAGTTCAAAGTTGGAAGGTGAGAGATGATGCGTCTGCGGAAGGTACAGAGTGGATTACAGATAAAGGACAAAAGGTGAAAATGCGCAAATGTGGATTTATTCCATTTGAGACAATCAAGAAAGATACATATTATACGTTGCTTCCAGAGAAATACCTTCGCCCCTACGAGCCTCATTACATTGACGAAGCGGAATTTAAAAGAGAAATGGCTGACATAGAGAAGCATATTAAGAAAATACTTAAATGAAGTTTCTTGACATATTCAATCCGATAGAAAAGGGAAGTCATGGTATTACCGATGAAGCCATATATGGCTCTATTGGGAATGGTGATATTATGATTCCTTTGTATGGGGGAAATAGTCAGCATAGCTATACAGAACGCTATATTGCTAAGAAAACCATGACGGTGGATGGAACAGAGGCAAAAGTGTTTTCAGGGGAAGGTGTAGTCATTAGTCTTGATGGAAGTGCAGGCTGTATGACATACAAATCTGGCGAATTATTTTCTCTTAATCATCATGCAGGTTTTATCACACTAATAGAGTCGGAAAAAGATAAGGTTAATCTTCGGTTCTTTTCATTGTTTATGCAGAATCACTACAAGGCTTTATCTGTGAGCGATGGTTCAAAGACTTTATCATTATCACAAGTATACTCAGATGATTTCTCGTTGCCATGTAAAGAAATCCAAGATAGAATAATTGAAGAAATTGGTTTGATAATTCCTAAGGTTGAGTTTCTGAGTCACATAGAAGAAAAACTTAATTCAATAATTAAGAAACACTTATCGGTCAACTATATACGCTACCAAAAAAGAAATATCTGTATAAAGAAATGCATAGGATATTCAGGAGGGAACTCTGGCTTAACAGAAGAATTTATCTATAGTACATTATTGATACCAGGCGAAAGGTTTAAAGTAAGATCGAGCTCCACGTCAGAAGACACATTAATAGGTTATGTGCCTCAGTGTGAAATCGGTGATTCTTTTATTAAAATAAATTCTCGTTCTGAAACCCTGCTTGTTGCGAGAAATGGAAATGCTGGACAAACGGAATATCTCGTTAATGAGAAATATGCTATAAATGACCATGCTTATATTCTTTTTATAAAAGAAGAATGCCCATATAAAATAAATCTAAAATGGTTGTCAATTCAATATAGAGAAGAGTTCCTTTCTTATGCCTCTTCTTCAGACAATGGAACATGGAATATGACAGGATTCTTTAATAATGTAGTTATAGATATTCCTGATTATGATGAGCAGTTAAACATTGTACGATTGTATGAGAAAGCCGAGATTTTAAAAAGTAAAATCAATCGAATCACAGATAAACTATCTATATTGCTAAATAAAGAAATCTGTTGAGTAACAATAATACGGTTTCTGGTAGATAGAACGCTTATTAACCCAAAGGTTCTTCATATGTTGAAGCTATGTAGTATACCTGCGAGCACCTTTGATATAAATCAGATGCAACCATCGCACCCCCCCCCCGAAGAAAACGCAATAATAGAGGGCGCTTGATGCGCCCTTTTGTATTACCAGAAATCAACGTCATCAACGTTTTCTTGCCTCTTGAAATGCCCCCAATTAACTCGTCACAAGATAGATTTCAAAGAAGGCATAAAGAATGCGTGAATGCGATATAGAATGTGTGAACGTGTGAATGCGTTTGCTCCACTTCGGTCGCAGGCCGTGTCTCCTTTGAAGCCAGGCAGAATGCGGGAGTTGTTGTTTAATAGAGCAGCCCAAACGTCCACAGCGGTATGCTTATTCCGTGGCCGTACTCTATGTCGTCTTTCACGATATGGCCGTTGGCAACATCCTCAATTTGTTTCTTTCCTTTCTTTTTACCGCCAACCTCGAAGGTGTGGTCACCAATGATGAAATCGGAAACTCCTGATGAGATAACATCGCTTACTACTCGCGTCTGATTGAAAAAGAAGGTCTCACGCAGGTTGCCTTTGTTGGTACTGTCCGCCCCAAGGGCATACGTTATGTTGGTGTTGTCGAGATAGGTTTTCTCCACCTTTCCCAAGCTTCTCACCCCACCAGTCTCATCACGTAGCTGGCCAATCATCCCCGCTCGTTCCATATATATAAGATAGTCGGGCACCACATTGCGGCTGACACCAAGGGCGTTGGCAATGCTGGAATAGTCGGGTTTGAAAGGAGCACTCTGCGCCACAATGGCCATCAGCCTACGCAGTTTGCGTCCCGTGGAGACGGAGAGGGAGGCATATTGCGGGATGTCGGATTCGAGGGTTTGGGTGATGATTTGGTCGAGTCGCGACCGGAATGCACCTTCTTTGCTGAAAGGATAGTAACCATCCTGGAGATACTGCCTAAAGAGCGGAAGCGGATGGGGAAGCACGGTGTCGTCTACTTTGTTGGCGATAACATCCTCCAACGAGTATTGTGGCATCTTGATGCTGTGGAACATCTCAAGATATTCGCGGAACGAGAGTCCCTGCATGGTGTACATGACAGCGCGACGGCTCAAGTCGGCCTGCCCCTTGAGCAAGTCGAGCACCGACGATCCTGTGAAGACTACTTTCAACGCCCCATAACCGTCGTAGATATTTTTTAGTTCTGTCGACCAATTCTCATATTTATGTATCTCGTCGATATACAGATGAGTGCCCCCTTCTTTGTTCCATTCCGAGGCCACCTCCAAGAGCGTGTGGTTGGCAAAATAACTGTGGTCGGCCGAGATATAGAGCGCCTTTTGGTTGTCTTTTTCGAAGATTATATGCTGTTTTATGAGGGTTGACTTACCCACGCCTCGCGGGCCCACAAGACCGAACATCCGCAATGTCCAATCAATTTGTGGATATAAATAGCGCACAAAATCATGGCTTGTCGTTGCCAGCTGCTCGCGCATAAACTCGTATAATACATCGTCAATCATGGTGAGTTGTCGTTTTTGTTTCCGGCTGCAAAGATACAAAATGTTTTTAATATGCACTAAAAAAAGTGCGTATGCAATGAAATTTGCACTAATAAAAGTGCAGCGCGAACAAGACGTTAATGCGTTTTTCGCTTGATTTGATTAATTTCAGTGGTGCTGACTCTCCACATATATTCTTTTTTAGCGGTGCTATTCGCTGTATTAATTCGTATTAAAGCGGTGCTCATCACACTTTCAGTGGTCGAAGGCATACCACGCAGGCCGGCAAAACGGCCACAGGCAGTTTCGCTCATATGGAGCCAGGCAGAATGCGTAAATGCGTGAGTGAATTTGTGAATGCGATATAGAATTTGTGAATGCGTTAATGAAAATACACGAGGTTTCACCGAGGTGTGCCGTCGGCTCGGCTGACAACCATCGCCGAACCATTGCCGAAAAAAAACTATGGGGTGTGCAAAAATATTATGAATGCATGAATTATATTTTGCCACATTCGAAAAAACGTGTATTTTTGCACTCGGTTTCAAAAGTAAAAAAATTATGAAGTTTTGAAACCGATGTTTGTTATGAAATTAATAAACAGAATATTATATACGGATAGATTAAAGCGAATCAAAGGAACTCCAGATATCAAGATCATTACTGGAATCCGTCGCTGTGGTAAGTCCCGACTTTTGCAAGAGTTTATCAAATATATCGAAACAACAGAAGATGATGCCAACATCATTTTTGTTGATTTTACTCGTTTGGAATTCGAACCACTACGGGAGTATCATGCATTGTGTCAATATGCGCAGGATCACCATCAGTCGGACAAGACAAACTATTTAATGATTGACGAGGTTCAAATGTGCCCCAATTTCGAGATTGCAATCAACAGTCTCCATTCGAGTGAACAATATGATATCTATCTCACCGGCTCAAACGCCTTCCTGTTGAGTGCAGACCTTGCCACATTGTTCACAGGACGTCATATTGAGATTCCTGTTTTGCCATTCAGTTTCAAAGAGTATTGTACTTATCACACACCTTCGGATGATATACAGACTATGTTTGACAAGTATGTGGCTGAAGGTGGGATGTCCGGTTCATACGTGTATTCGGATGCATCTGACAAAAAAAACTATATCAAAGAGGTGTACTCTACAATACTGACACGCGACTTGACGGGGAAGTACAATCTGCCGGATGCACATTCTCTCACGCAGGTGGCAAACTACTTGATGGACAATGTGGGGAATATCACGTCGCCCAACAATGTGTCGGGGTGTTTGACGGCCAACAATAATCCGACATCGCACGTCACCGTGCGCCGATATATCCAGTATCTCTGCAATGCTTTTGTCTTTTATAAAGTAGACCGCTACGATATTCGGGGGCGAAAGTATTTGGAATCATTAAACAAATATTATCTTGCAGACACTGGTATACGATATGCGATGCTCGGCAGAAGAAATCTGGACTGGGGGCGAATCTACGAAAATATTGTTTTCTTGGAGCTGATGCGGAGGGGATATGAGGTGTACGTGGGGAAACTATACCAAAAGGAAGTGGACTTTGTTATTATGCGGGGTGATGAAAAGGCATACATTCAAGTAAGCGACAATATTACAGAAAAAGTCACTTTTGAGCGGGAGGTGTCACCTCTATTGAGCATAAATGATGCCTACCCCAAGGTACTGATAGCCCGTACTCGCCATGAAACATACGATTATCAGGGGGTCAAGATTTTTGATATTGCCCAATGGTTGATGGGGTGACCTTTTTCAAATACGTTTGCTCCAGTCCGCTGCTCGTTGCCGTACTTATGTGACTCGCTGCAATTAATTCTATTTTCAGCGGTGCTGACTCGCTATATTTGATTTATTATTTAGTGGTGCTATTCGCTGTATTAATTCGTATTAAAGCGGTGCTCATCACACTTTCAGTGGTCGCAGGCATACCACGCAAGCCGGCAAAACGGCCACAGGCAGTTTCGCTCATATGGAGCCAGGCAGAATTCGTGAATGTGTGTTTTTTAGGATTGATTATGACTTTTTTACTTACATTTTGTATATCTTCAGGTTGATAATAAGCTATAGGAATGGCCTGATTATTAGGAGTTTGTTTATTATTTGTGTAAAAATGTGTAATTTTACAGTATTCGGTATTAGAAAAATGTGTATATTTGCACCTGAAAACAATATA
>JAEEGJ010019902.1_pt1 | contig 14700 bp, 17 predicted proteins | sample 8958761 | NCBI WGS metagenome assembly JAEEGJ01 (sample SAMN16246546, study PRJNA631951) | gut metagenome | biome: gut microbiome; feature: rumen; material: RS-attached | host: Bos | place: Iran: Karaj | collected 2018-10 | reverse complement strand
CCCCTGAAGTTCATTACCCGTAGTAATAATAGATGCGCCAATGCGATTATGAAAGTCATTTGTAAAAAGGATTTGACTATCCCGTGCTATCATCTCATGGGCAACTATATCTTCAATCCTGAAAATATGCCATATAGAATAGGCAAGCCTTACCTTAATTCTTTCATACTGTTACTCAAAAAAATGACGGGAAATTCTTCCCGCCTGCGATGATCCAAAGAGCTTTCGCTCAGATCAATATTATAATAACATATATTCACCTGAGATATTTATCCACCAAATCACAAACAATCTTCGAATTCAAAACATCCTGTTCCGTCTCAAACGTAAGGATCAAGCGCTCTCCTGAAAGTATCCCGTTCATTTGATAGCTATTGAGCTTTTTAACCGCCTTGATGGCGTATTCAGGCTTGTCCATCATCCCTTCGTGCTCCCAATATATCTCTTTTCGTAGTTTTCTCGAAAGGAATGTGAAGTCGGGATAGACTATCCCATAACCTGAAAGGTTCAATGGTTTTTCATACTTATATGGAATATTGTTCCGATAAAAGAAGTCTGCAAGGATTTTCTCAGATTTTGATCGTACACGTTCGCCTTTCTCTGTAAGTATTACTGGCATCCCTTCTTTGAAAGCTTTCCCTACATATGGCTCTGCATACCATTGTTCTTGCAATTGGCTAAATGTTGGTTCAATTGGAGTAATAAGTTTCTGTCTCTCCGGATGAAGCGACGTAAATAGCTGTTCAATCTCATCATCATTATAATCCTTAAGGCACCTGGCAATATGCTTGGCTCTTGCCTCAGCAGTCTTAAGTACTGTATCATTATATGCTTTCTGTGCCAGTTGTCGAGGAAGCTGTATGTTTTCCCTTGAGATATATTCTCCGTATCTGTCATCTATACACTGATAGTATCTAGCAACACCATGATCTACTGATATGCGAAGTCGTCCTTCAGGCGTAGAAGCCATGTTTTCGCCAGTCTTAGCTATTATGCTCTGCAGATGCTTTTGCTCCTGTAAAAGCATTTCTCTTAATCCATACAATTATTTGTCCTCTTTTCTTTTATATTTTCTTTCGATTAGTGATAATAATAAGTATTTTCTTGTATTGAAGCTGTTTTCTTTTATTTAAATTGTTTTCTTTAGGAGATTATGAATTGATTCAAATAAGATTTTATTAAGAATAGGTCAAATTTTTTCATCAGGACATGACTCAAATAGAGCATTAGTAGAAATGAAGTCAACTAGCTACTTAACCTTAAATTGACTCATTTTGAATAAGACCGGATTTGTAGTCATCTGATTACAGCTCGACAATTGACTCATGTACAGAATTTTGGAAATGTGATCATGGAAATTCCCCAGGACTATTGACTCATTTTGAAATTACCTGATTTAAGGTCAACGCATCCACATGCAATAGTTGACCCATATAGAGTAATACGGGATTTGCAGTCAAATCCTCAACCGAAGCTGGTTGACTTATATAGAATAATCTTGGAATTGCAGTCAATCTGACACTCTGCGATCATTGACTCAAACAGTATAAAACAAGATTTGTAGTCAAGAACACTCAGAAACACAAGCCAACTGACATGCCTAAATAGGATCTTTGAAGCATCTTCTAGTATCTTATAGAATCGTAAAGTGAAATTTTTAATTCCCGAATAGGAACGACTTAAATAGAAAACCGGAAGCCACATGGGCTTCCGGTAATAGATCTTTGAATATTTCCAAAGAAACAACACTCTGCAATAGCAGAAACAATTATCTCTTTGAGAACTGAGGAGCACGACGAGCTTTCTTCAAACCGTACTTCTTTCTCTCCTTCATACGAGGGTCTCTTGTAAGGTATCCAGCCTTCTTAAGAACAGGTCTGTACTCATCTGAGTCAGCCTGAAGAAGAGCTCTTGAGATACCGTGTCTGATAGCACCAGCCTGACCTGTTGTGCCGCCGCCTCTAACTGTTACAACTACGTCGAACTTATCTGTTGTCTCTGTAGCAACAAGGGGCTGCTTAACGATAACCTTGAGTGTCTCAAGTCCGAAATACTCATCGATAGGTCTCTTGTTGATTGTTATATTTCCATTTCCGGATACGAGGTAAACTCTTGCGATTGACTTCTTTCTTCTACCTGTTCCGTAGTAATTAGATGACTTTGCCATTTTCTTTATTCTCCTCTCCGATTAAAATGTCAATACTTCAGGCTTCTGAGCTGCATGGGGATGCTCAGCTCCTGCGTATACGTGGAGTTTAGTGTACATCTCTCTTCCAAGAGATCCCTTAGGAAGCATTCCCTTAACGGCATGCTCGATAACTCTTTCAGGCTTATCCTGGAGCATCTGACGGAGTGAGAACTCCTTGTGATGACCAACATACTCTGTATGGTGCCAATACATCTTCTGATCAAGCTTCTTACCAGAAACTTTGATCTTCTCAGCATTGATAACGATTACATAATCACCTGTATCAATGTTGGGAGTGTAGATAGGCTTGTTCTTTCCTCTAAGTACGTTTGCAACGTTAGAAGCAAGACGTCCAAGTGTCATATCTGTAGCATCAACTACATACCACTTCTTCTCAACTGTAGTTGCACTAGGCATATAAGTTTTCATTGAATTTCCTCCAGTAAAACAATTACTTAATTGGTTACCTATGCGAAAACCCTTCACCTGATTCTCACATTATATGATGTACATATTGTAGCTTACCGGGACAACAATATGACATTTTCAAATAAAAGTGGACATGGCGTCACACAGTAAGATATTATATAACCCATTTTGCTCGATTGTCAATACATTTTCTTACTATTTCCGCCTCAAAAAAACACACCTCAAAAGCGCATGTTTTCTCACTCTCCGGCGTTTACATACGGCACGCCGTCCAAGAACTCATATTTTATAAGGAAAAGACCTTCCGGCGGCGCTGTAGGGCCTGCTGCCTTCCTATCTGTTTTCTCAAGCATATCTTTTACGTCAATGGGCTTATTCTTGCCTCTTCCAACAAGGATAAGGGTTCCGGCTATGATCCTTACCATATTATATAAGAAGCCGTTACCTGTAACACGGATAACTACCTCATCCCCGTGGCGAAAAACCTTTATATCTTTTATTGTCCTCACATGAGAAACCGCGGTAGACTCAACGTTGCAAAAGCTTGTAAAATCATGCTCTCCAATCAGATACTGCGCAGCCTCCTGCATAAGATCCGCATCCAGAGGCATACTGAAATGATATGTATAGAGTCTCTTGGTTGGAAACGGCATCTTGGTATTTAAAATACGGTATTCATAGGTTTTCTCAGTGTTACAGTGCCTTGGATGAAAATCAGGTGCCACCTCGGCTGAAGAAACCACTCGTATATCCTTGGGCAAAATATGATTGAGGCAATAGCAGAATCTGTCTCCGGGAATTGTCGAAGCAGTATCAAACACAGCAATGTTGCCGTAAGCGTGAACACCCGAATCGGTGCGGCTTGCACCTATGACTTCCACCGTTTCTCCCGTAAGTCCGCAGATTGCACGATTGAGCATCTCTTCTATTGTATTGTGAGTGCTCTTTTGAAGCGCCCATCCATTGTAGGAAGTGCCATCATATGAAACTGTCAGCATTATTCTGCGCTTCTTATCCATATTCCAATTCCTTTAATATATTGAACCAATTCATTCTGTATATTGAATCTATTTCTTTTGTATAATCCGAAAGGAAACAAGCTCCCATCACGAAATCATCTTTAAAATAGTATTCTTCCAACAGCAATAGCTACTATCAGGTATGTATAAAGAACACCGTAGGCTATCCTGTCTCTTTTTTGATATATAAGGGGTTTCATCTTGGTCCTGCCTTCTCCGCCCCTGTAACATCTGGCCTCCATAGCCATTGCAAGATCCATAGCTCTTCTAAATGCAGAGATAAAAAGCGGAACCAGTAGCGGAACAAGACTCTTAGCTCTTTTGATAAGAGATCCGCTCTCAAAATCCGCGCCTCTTGCCATCTGCGCTTTCATGATCTTATCGGTTTCTTCCAATAATATGGGTATAAATCTAAGCGCGATAGACATCATCATTGAAATCTCATGGACAGGAACACGGATTTTCTTAAGTGGTCCAAGTACGCTCTCCATACCGTCCGTAAGGTTATTTGGCGTAGTGGTAAGTGTCATGATTGATGATCCTGTTATCAGGAACACAAGCCTTATCGCCATCATTGATGCCATCTTAAGTCCCTCATATGTGATTGTGAACTTCCAGAAGCTCACAAGTGCTGTTCCGGGCGTGAGAAATAGGTTGAAGACCATAGTAAGTAACAATAGGAAAAAAATAGTCTTCATACCCTTAAAAATAAACTTAGGCGGAACATTGGAGAGTTTGATGCACACAGCAAGAAAAACTCCCGCAATCAGATATCCCCAAAAGTTTTTTACCACAAAGAGTGAAATGATAAAAATAAATGTAGCCACCAGCTTAACTCTGGGGTCAAGTCTGTGAATCACAGAATCCGTTCTATAATATTGTCCAAGTGTAATATCTCTTAGCATCTTCCAAACGCCTTCAGTATCTCATTTTTTGCCTGTTCCAATGTAGTAGCCTGCGAATTAACATCAAATCCGGCTTTGGCAAGCTCCTGCATAACATATGTAACCTGAGGTGCGGCAAGTCCGATCTCCTCAAGCTCCTTGTAATGCGCAAAAACATTAACGGGAGTATCGTCAAAAGCAACTCGTCCCTTGTTCATAACTATAATTCTCTCAACATAATCCGCCACATCATCCATGCTGTGGCTTACAAGTATGACTGTTATGCCCATCTCGTCGTGAAGTTTCTTTATAAGCCCAAGAATATCTTCCCTTCCCTTTGGATCAAGTCCGGCTGTGGGTTCATCAAGAATAAGGACTTCGGGTTTCATGGCAATAACACCCGCGATGGCCACTCTTCTCTTTTGACCACCTGAAAGTTCAAAGGGTGACTGATAAAAATACTCATCGGGAAAGCCAACCATCTTAAGTGCCTCATAAGCACGAAGTTCGACTTCCTTCTGAGAAAGTCCCAGATTCTTGGGGCCAAAGCAAACATCCTTAAAGCAATCCGTCTCAAAGAGCTGATGCTCAGGGTACTGGAAAACAAGTCCCACCTTGGATCTAAGATCCTTTTTGTCAAAATCGGGATCGCTTATATCCTCCCCATTAAAATAGACCGCTCCGCTCGTTGGTGTCTCCAGACCATTAAGATGCTGGACCAGTGTTGACTTTCCGGAACCGGTGTGGCCGATAAGCCCAATAAACTGCCCATCAGGAATCTGAAGATTCACGTCTATAAGCGCGGGATGTGCCATTGCAGTATCTTCATCGTATATGTAATTAACATGATCAAGTATTAGCGACATTTTTAATCTTTTTAAGCTCCTCTACAAGTTCTTCTCTTGTAAGAATTCCGTCAGGAAGTGGCAATCCGTTCTTTTTGAGTTCATACGCAAGAAGTGTCACCTGCGGAACTCCAAGTCGTAATTGCTTAAGTCTTTCCACCTGTGAAAAGATCTCTCTGGGTGTGCCTTCCATAGTGACCTTTCCCTTGTCCATGACAAAGACTTTGTCAGCGTAGATTACTTCTTCCATATAATGAGTTATGAGGATGACCGTAATCCCCTCAACATTATTGAGGGCTCTGGCAGCTCTTATAACATCTTTACGTCCGTTGGGGTCAAGCATCGCTGTGGGTTCATCCATAATGATGCATTTGGGATGCATGGCTATGACACCGGCAATGGAAACTCTCTGCTTTTGACCGCCTGACAGATGATTTGGTGAGGATTTTCTAAAATCAAGCATGCCTACAGCTCTAAGGCTCTCATCCACTCTCTCCCATATCTCTTCTGTAGGAACCCCCATGTTCTCCGGGCCAAATCCCACATCTTCCTCAACAACCTGACCGATTATCTGGTTGTCGGGGTTCTGGAATATCATGCCCGCTTCCTGCCTGATATTCCAAAGATATTCTCCGTTGGAAGTATCCATGCCATCTACAATGACCTTTCCTTCCGTCGGATACAAAAGAGCATTGAAATGCTTGGCAAGTGTAGATTTGCCAGATCCGTTGTGCCCAAGGATAGCAATAAACTGCCCCGGTTTAACATCGAGGTTAACCTTGTCAACGGCCCTTGTGATGCCCTCTACATTACCTTCTTCATCTCTTCTTATATATTCAAAAACCAAATTGTCCGTACGTATCATATCTTTTTACCATCCACATCGAAATATTATAGCATAAATGTGATACTATTTATAATGATATAGGTGTCTAAAAGAAAAACTCGAACATGCTTGCATGGTGAGAGTTTTGCTTTTATGACCCGAACAAATATGAGGAAATAGCAATTTACGCAGTAAATTAGCGGCTTCCGAATATTTGTAGAATTGCGAAATGACGTTAGTCATGAAGCAATTCGTATATCATATACAATCATAAACATACGTATTAACCTCACGGAGACTTATCATGAACAACAAATCCAAAAGAGATATCTTTTTTCTCATAGCACTTATAGTAGTCTGCGCAATTATGGCAAGAACTCTTGCGGGGCATGAGACACTTGACGAATATGCTAAGACTCATTCTTCAGCAGAAGGATCTGAAAGTGCCACAGGTTCTGCCTCTGTAACCGTATATGATAAAGATTCAGAGGCTGCAGAAGGCAATTCTATCAGCGGCACTTCAACTTCCACCGCAACCACGCTGGATTCCGCATCCCCTGACGCTTCATCTGCTCTTTCGACCGAAAAAGTCAATTCAAGTGTCACAAACTCTTCTTCCGAGGATAGTGATCTTGATGTTTCTGACACCAGAGTCACATACTCTGATGGTTTCTATTATGAGACAATTCCGGATTCGATTGTATCCAAGATAACAGGTGTGTCATATCCGGAAAACTGTGAAATTTCTTTGGATGATCTCAGATACTGTGTCATGTTGTATGTAGATTTCGAAGGAGAAGTCAAAACCGGAGAGATGATCTGCAATAAAGCTATTGCCGACGATATCATGGAAATCTTTTACGAACTGTATGACAACGATTATCAGATAGAGAGCATCAAACTTGTGGATGATTTTGATGCTGATGACGAAGCTTCTATGCGTGCCAATAACACTTCTTGTTTTAATTATCGCCCTATCGGAAACGGTAAAAAACTCTCTAAGCACGCTCTTGGACTTGCTATAGATATAAATCCTCTCTACAATCCTCAGATCAGATACAAAAACGGCTCTCCCAGCATATCTCCTTCTGAAGGTGAAAAATATGCAGACAGAACCGCTGATTTTCCATATAAAATTAATGAGAATGATCTTGCTTACAAATTATTTACAAGTCACGGTTTTTCCTGGGGTGGAAACTGGAATTCTTCCAAGGATTATCAGCACTTTGAGAAAAAAATCCACTGATCATCCTTTCTTATCCTCTCCCGGATCAAGTGCTTCTTTTTCATTTTTAATTTCCCAGTGAATAAGGAAAGTAAGAGTCGCTCTAAGGGCTATTATTGCGCCCAAAATTCCGAGCTCAGCCCACTCCCTTACCACAACTGTTCTAAGCACCTCTCCTCCGAGCTTAAACTCAAGAGCAAGGGCAATTCCCTGTGCAAGCTGAAGTCTAATGGATTCATCTTTTTTGAGCCAAAAGACAAATGCTTTCACCGCAGAGAAAACCAAGATGCAGATTCCGAATAATTCAAGTAAAAGAGTTGAGTACTCAACCACGTATCTCAAGATGTAATCGGCTTTTTCGTAGATTGCTTCCATTTTGAGTCTCCTTTAGCAGGTGTAAAAGATTATATTCAGCTAATTTTATTATATACGGTATACAGTTTATTTCAAATTTTAATTTTATGATATTTTCATAAAATTTAATGATATTTCGTTTAAAAATAGCAAATAAAGAGATAAAATACAATTAACTTCTGTTTTTGTCTAAAAATTTAAGGAGACTTGCAATGGAAAAAGTAAAAGAAAAGCGACATGCAAAGATTAAAAACAAACTACTCTTGTTCTTAGTTCCTGCGGTAGTTGCTACCATTCTTATTTTGGTGCTGATCTCCGGTTATCTGTCCAGTAGAAGCATGACCGAGATGGCAACATCTCAGCTCAATTCATCTATATCCAATCAGGCCGACAACATTGAAGCCTGGCTGGATGATAATCTCCAGAATTTTACAACAGTAAAACTCATGGTTGAGAAGATGCAGCCTGATGATGAAGAGCTTTCAGCTATGATGGAAGCCTGCTATGGCTTTAACAGCTATTGTAAAAACGGACCATACATTGCAACTCAGAGCGGTAAAGTTTTTAAAGCTTCCGAATCAACAAAAAACACCGGTAATGTCACAGACCAGGTTTGGTTTAAGCAAGGTCTTAGCCGTGTAAACATGGTCTATGGAAATACATATACAGATACAGACGGCACAAATGTAATTAGTGCATCCGGAATCATAAACGACGGATCAGATGATCTTAAGGTAATGGCTGCAGATCTTTCTCTTGATCAAATCAGTATCATCGTTAATTCAAGAGTAAAGATGGATCAGGCCGCTTCTTTCCTTGTAGATCTTACTGACAGCACCATCCTCGCACACAGAGATAAAAACAGGATCTCCACAAAGCTAACCACTGGTGACAGCGATAAGCTTATGGCTGCGATCGCTGAAAAGGTCAAGAATAGAAATTATATGACCGTAACCCTTCATAATCATGTGGTTGCCTTTAAGCAGATTGCAGGAACCGACTGGGTTCTTGTTTCCTACGTAGATAAAGACACCATAATGAAGGACGTAACAAGACTTGTTACCACACTTGCTATCATCGGTGTGATCGCCATTATCCTTATCGTTCTTCTTATTAACTTCATGGTATCCCGAGTTATTGCTCCTCTTGGAGGAATCACCAAGAATATTACCGATATGTCAGCAGGTGATTTCACAATTGATGTTAAACAGGAAAGCAACGATGAGATTGGTCTTATGGGCAGCAAGGTTAGTGAGTTCGTTCAGTCCATGAGGAAGATGCTCAGCTCTATTAACGATGAGTCAAAGGTGCTAAAAGAGCAGTCTGAAAACTCAGATGTGGTATCAAAAGGTATGTATGAAGCTTCACAGTCACAGTCAGAAGCCATGCAGAACCTCAATAATACAGTTGACCAGCTTGCTGTTGCGGTTAACGAGATTGCTCAAAACGCAACTACACTTGCAATGGTTGTTTCCGATACAAGAGACAATTCCAATCAGGCCAATACCAGCATGAAGGAGACGGTAGAAATCAGTAAAAAAGGCCGTGAAGATATGGAACAGCTTGCTGAAGCAATGCAAGACATCAAAACCAGCAACGATGAACTTGTTGATTCCATCAACGAAGTAGGTAAAGCATCAGAAGAAATCACCAACATCGTAGGTCTCATTGCTGAGATTGCGGAACAGACCAATCTCCTTTCGCTTAACGCATCTATCGAGGCGGCTCGTGCAGGAGAGACAGGTAAAGGCTTTGCGGTTGTTGCTACTGAGATCGGTAAGCTTGCTCAGAATTCTGCGGCAAGTGCGGAGAACATCTCTAAACTTATTGATGATGTCAGAAGAGCTATCGATAGCGTAGTTGCTCAGGCAGAGACAAGTGCCAAGAACATCGAAGCAAACAGTGAGCTTATTAACACCGCAGTAGATACATTCGATCAGATATATCAGAACATTGAAAAGTCCAATGAACTTATTGACCTTATGATACAGGATGTGCAGAAGGTTGATGATGTAGCAAGTAACGTTGCAGCCATCTCCGAAGAGCAGGCAGCAAGTACCGATGAGATTCTTGAGACAAGCCGCAGAATGGTTGAGCAGGCAAACAGCATTACTCAGCACAGCCAGGATGTTGCCGACAACTCTCATAAGCTCGCTAGTACATCCGAAACACTTACATCTTATGTTCAGCAGTTCAAGATTTGATAAGGAGACCAATTATGAAGAATCTAATGAAAAAAACAGTGTCTATCATGCTTTGCGCTGTACTGCTGGCTCTTACTCTAACCGGCTGTGGCGGTAAATCAGCTGCAGGTTCAGTAAATGGCAGCGGCGTAAAAATACTTATGACCTTGCATGATGAAACAGATACATTCCTAAATACTCTATGTGAGACCATTGATGCAATGGCTAAAGAAACCGGTTGTACGATTGACACGGTCTATTGTCAGAGCGATCCTGAGACTCAGATGAAGCAGATATCCGAAGCCGCAGGCAAAGGATATAATGCTATTATCTGCAGACTTGCTGATGCAACAACCATCTTACAGATGGAAAATGCAGCGGGAAATCTACCTATTGTATTTATAAACAACGAACCTGATATTGATTATCTAAAAGGCGACAAATACATATATGTAGGCTCCTTCGAGCAGGATGCCGGAAGATTCCAGGCTGAATATATCTGGAACGGCCTTGGCAATCCCACATCACTTAATGTTATCATAATGGAAGGAATGAAAGGACATGCCGCTGTTCCCCAGCGTACCAACGCTGTTAAATACTTCTTCCTTGATAACGGAGTAAACGTTAATTACGTATTTGTAGACCATGGTGATTGGTCTGATACCGTAGCTTATGATCAGCTTAATATCTTTAAAAAGACAAAACAGGACTTTGACTGCATCATCTGTAACAACGACCCCATGGCAATTGGTGCGATTAACTGGCTGAAAGATAACGGTTATGACACTCACAAGAAGCTCGTTGCAGGAATCGATGCTACAGATAGCGGTTGTGAAGCTATAAGAAGCGGTGACCTTTATATGACAGTTCTTCAGGATACTGTAGGTCAGGGTAGAGCAGCTGTTGAAGCAGCGATAACCCTGGCAAAAGGAACCTCCGTATCTACATTGGCAGGTTCTACTGAGGACCTTAAATATGTATGGGTTCCATTTGTTCCTATAACGCCTCAGAACATAGATCAATATAAATAATCACTATTTATATCAAGTAGAGTAAAAAATCTAATTTAGGGCAAATAAAAGAGGTTTCAGGGTATATACTCTGAAACCTCTCTTTTTGCTGTAATCGCTTATTAAGATAATAAATTAAACAAGCTCAAGGACAACCATCATAGCTGCGTCGCCTTTTCTCTGGCCGATCTTGATGATTCTTGTATAACCACCCTTACGATCTGCGTACTTAGGGCCATACTCATCAAAAAGCTTTGCTACAAGGTCAACTTCCTTAGTATTTCTCTTTCTGCCCTTGTTCTCCTGAGGAACTTCAACTACAGGATAAAGAGTCTTGAGAATCTGTCTTCTAGCGTGCATACGTGAAGGCATATCCTTCTTGATCTCTTTCTGAACAGTTGTATACTTAGTAACCTTCTTACCGTCAACAACTTCCTTTACTCTCTTACCGTCTTTGTCCTTCTCAGGAACCTTGCAATCAACTGTAAGTGTCTCGAAGTTATCCTTTTCCTTAGCTGCAAGAGTGATGATAGGCTCAACGATCTTCTTGATTTCCTTTGCTCTTGCCTCTGTGGTAACGATCTTTCCGTTGTAAAGAAGTGCTGTTACCTGGTTACGAAGAAGTGCTCTTCTGGGCTTTGTTGCTTTTCCAAGCTTTCTGTACATTGCCATGTCTATTTACATCCTTTCTCATTCGCAAGGTTCCCCTTGCAGTGGTACATCACAAAATGCGCATCGGTCTTACTTTTATGATGTTGTTGCATTGTCCATTATGAGAATCCACATTGGTACGCATCGGATTTACCCTCCGCGGATATCATATCAATTCATGTAGATATTACTGTTCGCTATCAATTCTGAGTGAAAGTCCGAGCTCATCAAGCTTAGCAAGAACTTCCTCAAGTGACTTACGTCCAAGATTACGAACCTTCATCATATCATCAGGAGTCTTGTTTGCAAGTTCCTGAACGGTATTGATGCCTGCTCTCTTGAGGCAGTTGAATGAACGAACCGAAAGTTCAAGCTCATCAATTGACATCTCGAGAACCTTGCCCTTCTCGTCATCTTCCTTCTCTACCATAACCTCTGCGGTCTTAGCATTCTCGGAAAGATCGATGAACAGGCTTAAATGCTCACTGAGTACCTTAGCTGCAAGGCTTACTGCCTCGTCGGGAGCAAGTGTACCGTCTGTGTGAACATCAAGTGTAAGCTTATCAAAATCAGTTACCTGACCTACACGAGTATTCTCTACAGTTACGTTAACTCTCTCTACAGGTGTGTAGATAGAATCGATTGCGATCACTCCGATAGGAAGATCTCCTGACTTGTTCTTGTCAGAACTTACATAACCTCTTCCCTTTGTGATGGTAAGCTCCATGTAAAGCTTAGCATCCTTACCGGAAAGTGTAGCGATAACCTGATCGGGATTCATGATCTCAATATCCTGGTCAACCTGAATATCAGAAGCCTTTACAACACCCTCGCCAGTAAACTCAATGTATGCAGTCTTAGGCTCATTGGTATCAGAAGAATTCTTAATTGAAAGATTCTTGATATTCATAATAATCTCAGTTACATCTTCCTTTACGCCGGGAATAGAACTGAACTCATGCAGAACGCCTTCGATCTTAACCTGGCTTACTGCAGCTCCGGGAAGTGATGAGAGCATAATCCTACGAAGGGAATTGCCCAGTGTAATACCGTAACCTCTCTCAAGAGGCTCTACTACGAATTTACCATATTTCTTATCATCTGAGATCTCAGCAACTTCAATATTTGGTCTTTCAAAATCAAACACTGATATACCCTCCTTATGTGCTTAGTCAACAAGTTAATTATATAAAGTGCCCTACAAATTACTTAGAGTACAACTCGACGATAAGCATCTCGTCAACAGGAACGTCGATAGCATCCCTTGAAGGAAGCTCTTTGATTGTACCCTTGAGGCTCTCCTTGTTAACATCAAGCCACTCAGGAACGAGTCTAGCTGCAGTGATTTCAGAAATATCCTTGAATCTCTGGATATTCTTAGCTGCTTCCTTAACCTCGATCACATCGCCGGCCTTGATAAGGTATGAAGGAACGTTTACTACCTTGCCGTTAACTGTGATGAACTTGTGAAGAACAACCTGTCTTGCCTCTCTTCTTGTTCTAGCGAATCCCATTCTGAATACTACATTATCAAGTCTTGTCTCAAGAATGATCATAAGGTTTGCACCTGTCTGACCCTTCATTCTATCAGCTCTGTCATAGTAGTTTCTGAAAGGTTTCTCAAGCACGCCATAGATGAACTTAGCCTTCTGCTTCTCACGAAGCTGAAGTCCGTACTCCTTCATCTTTCTTCCTGCTCTGGGTGCTCTCTTGGACTTCTTGTCATATCCAAGGAATGTAGGATCCAGATCGAGTGATCTGCATCTCTTTAATACGGGAACTCTGTTTACTGCCATGTTTGGCTCCTTTCTTTTTCTCAGATTGCTTCTGCAATCTGATGTTGTTTACAGTGTTTGCGCACCTTCGTCCAACGAGTTTTTAATATACATCTATAAAAATCTATATATGCACATGTAACTACATTGTGTTGTGTGTATCAGTACAAAAACCGATTATACACGACGACGCTTAGGCGGGCGGCATCCGTTATGAGGTACAGGTGTTACGTCTGTGATAGATGTAACTGTAAGACCACTTGCAGCGAGAGCTCTGATAGCAGCTTCTCTTCCTGATCCGGGTCCCTTAACGAATACATCAACAGTCTTAAGGCCATGAATAAGAGCAGCCTTAGTTGCTGTCTCTGCAGCTACCTGTGCAGCATAAGGAGTAGATTTCCTTGAACCCTTAAATCCCAGACCGCCAGCACTTGCCCAGCTAAGAGCGTTACCTGCAGCATCTGTCAATGTAACGATTGTGTTATTGAAAGATGACTGGATATGTGCCTGTCCGTGTTCAACGTTTTTCTTAACGCGCCTCTTTGTAGACTTTTTCGCGCTAGACTGCTGTTTAGCCATTTAAAACTAACCTACTTTCTCTTATTTCTATGTTAATTGGTACAAATTCTGCCTTAAAAAAATTACTTCTTCTTATTGGCAACTGTTCTTCTGGGACCTTTGCAAGTCCTGGCGTTTGTCTTTGTTTTCTGACCACGGCAGGGAAGAGACTTCCTGTGACGGATTCCTCTGTAGCACCCTATTTCCGTAAGCCTCTTGATATCCATGGCAACCTGACGACGGAGATCTCCTTCGATGGTGTATTCCTTTTCAAGAATATCACGGATCTTTGAAACCTCATCCTCTTTCAGGTCTCTTACCCTGGTATCAGGATTGACGCCTGCCTTAGAAAGAATCTCATTTGAGCTGGATCTGCCGATACCGTAAATGTATGTAAGACCTATCTCAACTCTCTTCTCTCTGGGTAAATCAACACCAGCAATACGAGCCATTGTGAGTACGTTCCTCCTTTCGATGATAATCTATGTACAACCATTCCGGCCGGAACCGGCATCATTATATATGTACCCGGTTCTGCCCAATGACAGTTGACTTATCCCTGCACCTGCTTGTGCTTAGGATTCTCGCAGATGATCCTAACTTTTCCTTTTCTCTTGATAACCTTGCACTTTTCGCACATAGGCTTTACAGAAGACCTAACCTTCATAACTTCCTCCTTAAAAAATAACCCTGAAAAAAGCCGACAGATATTATATCACTGCTTATGCGGCCATGTAAAGAGTAAATTTTTAC
>JAEEGJ010019901.1_pt1 | contig 14701 bp, 5 predicted proteins | sample 8958761 | NCBI WGS metagenome assembly JAEEGJ01 (sample SAMN16246546, study PRJNA631951) | gut metagenome | biome: gut microbiome; feature: rumen; material: RS-attached | host: Bos | place: Iran: Karaj | collected 2018-10 | reverse complement strand
AAGGGCAGCATCCGCCGCGTCAACATCAACGCCGCTCCTTTGGATGTGGAAGGCTTCCGCATCGTGAAAGAGGCGGGCATCGGCACCTACCAGATCTTCCAGGAGACTTACTGCCCTGAAATCTACAACGAATACCACCCCATTAATACCAAGAAGGGCGACTACAACTATCGCCTCACCGCCATGGACCGCGCTCAAGAAGCCGGCATCGACGACAACGGTCTCGGTATCCTCTTCGGCTTGTACGACTGGCGTTACGAGGTGCTGGCCATGATCCGTCACACTAACCACCTGGAAGCTTGCTTCAACGTGGGTCCGCACACCATCTCGTTCCCGCGCATCAAGGACGCTTCGGGTCTGAACATCGACAAGAAGTATTTCGTGGATGACGACACCTTCGAGAAGATCATCGCCATCTTCCGTCTGGCCGTGCCTTACACAGGCATGATTCTGACCGCCCGCGAGGACGCCGCTTTCCGCGCCAAGGCCATCGAATACGGCATCTCGCAAATCGACGGTGGCACCAACCTTCAGATTGGCGACTACAAATACCACCACGAGGAAGAGGAGAAGAACAGCGACAAGCAGGAGGACCAGAACCTGCACCGCGAGCAGTTCAAGATTGGTGACGACCGTTCCTTGGGCGACATCATCGACAAGCTCCTCGACCACGACTTCATCCCGAGCTTCTGCACGGCCTGCTACCGTCTGGGCCGCACGGGTGAGCACTTCATGGAATTCAGTGTGCCTGGCTTCATCAAGCGTTACTGCACTCCGAATGCCATTTTGACCTTGAGCGAGTACTTGGTCGACTACGCCACGCCCGAAGTCGCTGCCAAAGGTTGGAAGTGCATCGAGAACAACTTCAAGAACGTCGACCCGAAATTCTTGGACGAGCTGAAGAGCCGCATTGAGAAGATTAAGAACGGGGAGCGGGATTTGTATTTCTGATAGCTCAGATTAAGGTTGTTTGATAGTGAAAAGCCTCTGCCAACGTGGAGGCTTTGTCATTTTTTGGCATGTTTTTAGCCCTCCTTCGCCAAAAAAAGTAGGGACAAGCCCGTTTTATGAAGGTTGCTACATCATTGATTTTCAATAAAAACCAATAAGGACATTCCAAAAAAGTAGGGACATCGCCCCGCGCTGCCCCGTTTGTCTCTTGACAAGCGTTTTTCTGTATATTTTTGCGAAGTCAAAACGAAAAAGTCATGAAGACGCATTTGAAATCACTTATCCTTCTCACGGTAGCCCTCGCGCTGACGGCTTGCATCAGCCCGACGAAACGCATGGAACAGGCACAAGCCCTCTATAAAGAAGGTGCCGAACTGCGCGAGCAACGCCGCTCCGAAGAGGCCGCCGAGAAGTTCCTGCAAGGGTTGGCCATCGTGCAGCGTACCAAAAAGACCACGGAAGTTATCCAGTTGGAAGGCCAAGTCTGCGACAACCTCGGGGCCATGTACCTCAAGCACGGGCTCTTCGAGGATGCCTTCAAGCAACACCAACAGGCCTTGAACTGCTTCCGCCAAACTGCCGACTCATCGGGCATGATGAATGCCTACCGCAACAGCGGACGGGCAGTGCGGGCACAGGAGCAATACACGCAGGCCAAGCAATATTACGACTCAGCGTTCCGCATCGCCACATTGATTGACGACCAAGCCATGCTCGGCGACCTTTATCTTGAAATGGGCCGCGACTACTACATGGAAACGGGCAACTTCGCCAAAGGCATCGAGAGCGTCAACCAAGCCTTGGAAATCGGCCTCAGTGATAATGACACCGACATCGCCCACATGACCTTGGGCATCCTATATTATTACTCGCGCGAAAACGAGAAGGCAAAGTACTACTTGAACCAAGCCCTTCGTAGCGAGCGCGCTGGACTGAAAATGTCTGTATATCAAACGCTTTACGCCATCGCCTACAGCGAGGGCGACTACCAGCAGGCGGTGCAATACCATACGCTGTTTTCCGACAACCTGGTGCAATCCGAAGCGGAACACTCGCACGAGACCATGCAACGCATCAAAGCGGAGTATGAGCTGAAGGCGCAGCAGAGCGAGCTGGAGAGCCTGCACCGCACCCGTGACATGAAGCTGTATCTGATTATCGCATTATCGGTAATTGCCTTGCTCGTCATCCTGCTGATTGTGAGGAAGATCATCAGTGACCACAAATTGGAGATGGAACACTTCGGGCGGCAGGTGGAACGCGACCAGAACCGCATCCACGAGCTGGTGAGCGACATGGAGACACTGATACGCACCAACGACGAGCTGCGGCGTCAGCAGCAGACCCTTCCACCGAAGGACTTGATGTCCATCCAAAAAATCATGATGCGTAACAAGATTATGTCCACCGCCCAGGCGCTCAGCGAGGAGGTGAACAACGACTCGCTTAACTTTGAGCTGACGGACAACGACTGGAATGACTTCATCGGCCTTACCGACTTGGTGTATGACGGCTTCTCACAGCGTCTCCTACAGCTCTATCCCAAACTAAGCTTGTGGGATGTGCGCATCTGTTGCCTGTCGAAGAACGGCTTCTCGAACCAGGTGATTTCTATCCTGCTTGACACGCAGACGGACTCGTACTACAAGCGCAAGACACGCATAAAACAAATGAAGATGGACCTTGGAGATGATAATCGTACTTTTGAGGAGATAGTTAATGCTGTGTAGCTTATGGCTTTTGGCAGATCCCCCACAGAGCCTCATTGCGGGCGTAGACCCGCAATCTAATGAACAAAGGGGGACTGCCAAAGGCTAGTAGCCAGCGGCCAGCAGCAAAAGAATGAAATTAAATAAATAACAATCAAATAATTAGATCTATGAAAAAGTTGTTCATTACAATGGCATTAGTGCTTGCCTTTTTGGGATGCTTTGCGGAGATTAATTTCGACTTCTCCGCTGTATGCGAAACGGGGCAAACGCTTTACTATCTCATCACGGACGGGGAACAAAAGACCGTCAAAGTGACCCATCCTAACCAACCGCTCTACCCCACTGGTTTCTGGTGGGAAGGCTACGAAATGCCTCAAGGCACGATGAGTCTGCCTTCCACGGTAATTTACGAAGGGGAGACCTACACCGTGACTGCTATTGACGATTGTGCCTTTTTTGAATGTGACGGCTTGACGGGAACGCTGGTCATACCAGGCAGCATCACCGATGTTGGCGATCATTCTTTTTACGCTTGCACGGGATTGCAAGCCGTCGAATTGCAGGAAGGCGTCACCACCATCTGGCACAGAGCCTTCCAATCCTGTAGCGGCATTGCCTCAATAACCCTTCCCAATACCATAACGACAATCTTTCACGAGGCCTTTAGCGATTGCTCCTCTTTGACTTCGCTATATATCCCTGCTTCCCTCACGACTGTTTATGCGAGCGTGTTTACTCTGGAGCCCTCAATGGAGACCATCACGGTTGACGAAAACAACCCGCGTTTCTATTCCGAAAACAATGCCATCATTACCAGAGACGACAGCACACTGTTTGTGGGATGCAAAACCACCGTCATCCCCGACTATATTGTGGCTATCGGCGAGAATGCTTTTTATGGTTGCGGCGACGGTGGCGATCTTGTGATCCCCAACTCTGTTTTGACCATCGGCGACTACGCTTTCCAGTATAGCCATTTCTCCGGCACACTCACTCTTCCCGATTCGCTAACCACAATTGGTGCTTTTGCTTTTGCCAACAGCGAATTTTCTGGTTCGCTGATCATCCCTAATTCAGTGACATATATAGGGACAAGGGCTTTTGAGTATTGCCCCAACTTCACTGGTGAACTTAGAATCTCCGAGTCGTTGAGCACCATCAATCATGCCGTTTTCTCTGAATCCGCCTTTACGGGAACGTTGGTCATACCGAACTCGGTGACTTCCATTCATAATATGGCGTTTGACCATTGCTTGTTCTCCGACCTTGACTTGGGGAATGGAGTGACCCATCTCTTCGGCGCCGCTTTTTCCGATTGTGAGAATTTCACTGGCGTTTTGAAAATTCCGGCATCTGTCACCAATATTGAGAACTATGTTTTCAGAAACACTCGTTTCAGCGAAATCTATTCCTGCAATCCAACACCGCCTGAACTTGACCAATACACTTTCGCTGGTTATGGTGCCGTTTACTTCTACGACCCCAACATTCCAATCCATGTTCCAGTCGGCAGCAAGGAAGCCTATCAGAATGCTGCTTATTGGGATTATTTTCAGAACTTTATCGAAGACATCGCACCGAGAGAATGGTACTACGAAATCCAGAACGACAACGGTAGCATCACCTACCAATACCTCTATCAGGCTGGTGACACCATCGTCCAAGATGAGCCAACGCATATTCTTGTGAGAATCAACACACTTTATGACAAGGATGTACATACTGATGTGACGCATGAATACGTTTATGAGCGCGACGACAAACTGTATTGGTGGAACAAGACCTTGGAAGAGTTTACCGTGCTGTATGACTACGAAGCCGAGGTGGGTGACACTTGGGAAATCATGGTCGGCACAAGAGTCATCGACATGCATGTGGACGCTGTGGAAGAAATAGAATACGAAGGCAGGGTTTGGCGGATGCTTCGCGTAAGCGACCCCGAAGACCTTTTCAGCGGCGACATCGTCTGTGGCATCGGCCATCTCACCAGTTTCTTCCCCGAAAGGCTGATGGACAATGGCGACGGTATACGAGTTGAAGGTCTTCGTTGCTATTGGATTGAAGATGAATTGGTGTTCAAATATGGTGACGAGGACTGCGATGCGGTCATTAGCGACCTGCATGGGGTGGAGGACGGCCCTTCGACAGGCTCAGGGATCGTATTCGCGGTTTATCCTAATCCTACCGATGGCGTTTTGTTTGTAGAGACGCGCCATGGCACGTCTCTACCCAACCCGAACTACCGCATCAGCAACCTGATGGGACAGGCTGTCCTCACGGGTAATATCACCGTTGAAACCCAACAGATTGATGTGTCGGCATTGCCCGAGGGGATGTATTTTATTACCTTCGCGGGTGAAACGCAGAAATTTGTGGTGAATAAATAAAGATCAAAAACATACGACTATGAAAAGACTAGTATTAACATTAGTGATTTGCCTCGGCTGCCTTGGTGTCCTTGAGGCGCAAGACAACATCTGGAAGCCTATCAACACACAAGGCCTCTTTTTAGGTGCAGGTCCGGATGGAAGCCTCTTCGCCCATCACGGCTATAGCGGTCTCGCCCGCTCGCAAGATGAGGGCGCGACCTGGCAGATTGTGGCAGGCTACCAAACTGGTTTTGATTATTATTTCAACGTTTACTGTTTCTGCGCCAGTCCAGAAGGCAGGGTCTTTGTATTCAATGAAGATTTGAATGCTGTGGTGTATTCCGATGATAACGGCGACTCATGGCAACAAACAGATGGAATACCTACAACTCAAGTCCAATGGGTGCATGGATTGTACGCAGTAAACAATGACACTATTATTGGCTGGACCCAAAGATGGAACGATGCAAACAGGGTCTTTTGGACTATGGATGGAGGTCAGACATGGGATTACACCGAGTTGAGTTTCATGGATGAGTACCTTGACATCAGTGATGTGATTGTCAACGAAGCCGGAGACGTCTATGCTGGCATCTGGTATTATTCAGGTTATCACAGCGGTATCTATCATTCCACTTTGTCAGATATGCAGAATTGGGAATTAGCCGCTTTCGATGGTGCCGCGATTTTCGATTTGGCGTTTGACCCCGAAGGCAACGTGGTAGCAAGTTATTTTTGGACTGGCCTGGGATACAGCCACGAGCCTGGATTCTATTTGTTTGGATCAACCAGTTTCGGCATTGCCGACAACGGAATTATATACAACTGGAATCCAACCGCAAACAATACCGCGACACTGACCTATTCTTTTGACCATGGTGAGCATTTCACTGAAATAGGCGAAGGACTTCCTCTTTCGGAACCAGCCCCTGGTGGACAAGACGGAACGCTCACGAAAGGTTTTGACAACCATTTGTATTTTTACGGTAATGGTCAGTATTGGAAGAGCATTCGCAAGGCAGATTACATCCTTGAAAACTTCCCCTTGGAAAACACGGCCTGGGTGCAGTTCTACCGTTCGATGTACGAGGACTCCACCTATTACCAGTTGGGCATCAAAGGCGATACGGTGGTGAACGAAACGGCTTACAAGAAGGTCATCAATTGCGCCCATCTGGGTTATCCCATAGAAGGCGAGTGCTTCGGCGGCATCCGTGAGGACGGGGACGGCAAATGCTATTTCATGTCGTTTGTAGATGCCATATTTGCCCCGTGGCCCTTGCATTATGATTGTGAGGCAAACACCGAATACCCCCTTTACGATTTTTCGCTTTCGGTGTGCGATGTGTTCCAGACGATTGGTCTAACGCCTCATGTCGTATTTGATACCGCCGAAATGGAACTCAATGGCAGCACAAGGAAGGTACTTTGGTTTGACAACAACTGTGACAATGGGAATTATTATGATTACCAATGGATTGAAGGCATTGGAAGCACCCATAGCCTGTTGTATCCCATTCAGGATGAGCCTGACAACGGGCCGGAATACCGTTTGGTGGAGGTTTGGCAGGACGAGGAACTGCTATATAAGAATCCGCATTTTCTTGACTATGTCCCCTTAGTTCAAGAGGCCAACAACCGCCAGAAATGGAATGTGGTTTACATGGGTTCCATGAACTATCCGAATGATTACTTTACTGAAATCCAAAGTGTTAGGGATAATATCAACTTGGATGGCGTGGACTATAAACTTGTTTGGAAGGAAGATGTGTATGATTCCAAAAGAATTGCAGGCGCAGTTCGTGAAGATGACAAGAGGGTGTATTTCCGCAGATACTGGCAGCAGTCCTACCAAGATGAGGTGTTACTTTATGATTTCAACCTGACCGTGGGCGATACGGTCACCGTGAACTATTTTGAAAAGTTGATTGTGTTGGAAGAATCCCAAGTTCTAGTACAAGGCATCATGAGGAAACAACTGGGTCTTGCAATGTATTTTGACAATGGCACCACAGGTGAAATAGAAGAATACTGGATTGAAGGCGTGGGCAGCACTTACGGTTTCCTGAACAGTGGCTATGAAGGCTGGGACGGTGCGTTTGTCTATCTGTTGTGCTACCATGAGGACGGCAACCTGATTTGGGACAACGAGGAGTTTGACGATTGTGTGATGAATAGCGATGGAGCACCTGCGACATTTGCTCCCCAAGGCGCGGAATGGTATTTCGATGTGTTCAACCCATGGGGCACGCATCCTGAATATCAGAGGTTTTTCGTGGATGGCGACACGATCATCCAAGGCCATCAGTGCAGCATCATCACGCAGCATTTTGTTGATACTGGGCATGAAGGGGGAGAATTTGTATACGAGGAAGACAACAAGGTGTATTGGTTCAACCCGACCACAAACGCCTTCTCGATTTTGTATGACTTTGACGCCGAAGCGGGTGAATCGTGGTACTACGAAGTAGGTGACTGTACTCATTTGGCGACTGTCGATAGCGTTGGCAGCGTGACTTGGAACGGACACAATTACCGTACGCAGTGGGTTAGGTTTAACGATGATCTTCCGACTTATTATAGTGGGAAAATCATCGAGGGAATTGGCTATGAGAGAGGCTTGTTCCCAAGCATAGAAGTTTGCAATGGATGGGAAGTGTTTGATGCAAGTGAGATAGAATACCTTCGTTGTTATGTGAATGATGGCGAGATGCTTTATCATGAAGGGGGATATGATTGCGATTATACTAATGTCACACCGCCGAGCCATCCCGAATGGTACTATGAAATCCTGAATGAGAATGGCACCATCACCTACCAATATATGTATCAGGCAGGCGACACCATCATCAACGATGAGCAGACGCATATCCTTGTGAAAATCAACACGCTTTACGACAAGGTATTGCGCGAAGAGGTGACGCATGAGTATGTCTTTGAACTCAACGGCAAGTTGTATTGGTGGAACAAGCGCTTGGGGTTGTTCACCGTGCTGTATGACTATGAAGCTGAAGTGGGCGACAGTTGGAACATTTTTGTCGGCACTGAAATCCTTACCATGCACGTGGACGCGGTGGAAGAAATCGAATATGAAGGCAGGGTTTGGCGGATGCTTCGCGTAAGCGACCCCGAGGATCTCTTCAGCGGCAACATCGTGTGCGGTATCGGTCACCTCACCAGTTTCTTCCCTGAAAGGTTGATGAATAAAGGCGATGGTGTGCGCGTGGAAGGTATGCGCTGCTATTGGGTTGATGACGAGCTGGTCTTCAAGATTGGCGACGAGGACTGCGACGCCATCATTAGCGACCTGCATGGGGTGGAGGAGGACGGCCCTTCGACGGGCTCAGGGACCGAAGAGACCTTGGTGGTTTATCCTAATCCTACCAATGGTATTTTGTTTGTTCGGACGCACGCGGTGCGTCCCTACGAGGAATACCGCATCACCAACATCACGGGCCAGACGGTTCTTTCAGGCAACATTACTGCTGAAACGCAGCAGATTGATGTTTCAGGTTTGCCCGAAGGCATGTATTTCATTAGCATAGGCAGCGAAACACGGAAATTTGTAGTGAATAAATAAAAATCAAAAAGATACGGCCATGAAAAGACTAATATTAACATTAACAATTTCGCTCGCCTTAACGCTTGGAGGCATGGCGCAAAGCCTTGATTTCAACTTTGACGACGGCACACTTCAAGGTTGGACTGTTCTCGATGGCGATGGCGACGGACACAATTGGCAACCCAATACTGACGGAATGGGCCACTTTGGTTCCGACGGTATGGTGCTGTCGTATTCCAAAGACCCTGTCACTGGTGATTCTCTTACCCCAAACGAATATCTCGTTTCGCCTCGAATGGTTTTGGATGGAGACTGGCCCGTTATCAGTTTCTTTGCTTGTGCTTTGGATGAGATTTACCCTGCCGAGCATTTTGGGGTATCCATCTCAACTACAGTCAACGATGACCCACTGGCTTTCACCTCTTTGTATGAATGGACTATAGTTGCTAAAGATGCTGGAAACCGTCAAGGCAATTGGTATCAACGTACAGTTGACCTTTCTGCTTATGCCGGTCAAGAGGTCTATTTGGCCATTCGTCACTATTATAGTTCAGGAATGTCCGCTATTTGTGTTGATGATATTCATATTGAAGGTACTTTAGGTGGCTTGGTCATCACTCCTGACACACTGACCTTTGAGGAATCCGGGGTGCCGCAAACCTTTTCTATCAGCAACCAAACTGATGAGGCCGTCACGATTTCGGCCATCAATGTGCAACCCGATGACAATGTGCTGCGTCTCTGGTTTGGAAGTCTGCCCCGCACTTTGCAGCCTAATGAGACCATGTACGTGCAGGTGGAATTGAACGAAATCGGATACAAAGGCTATAACAACTACACCATCAACATAGCGACCTCCATCGGAAACAGGCAAGTCACTGTGAGGGTCAACGAGGAAGCCTGGGACAATGGGCTGTTGCCTTGGCCTATGATGGGCGTGTATTTCACAGAAGGTGAGCCCTTTACCCAAACCTTCTACTTGTACAACACCAATGCCCTGCGAACCATCATCATTGATGAGATCAGTGAAGCGGGCAGCAACTATCTTGAGATGACTCCCTCTCACAGTTTGCCCTACATACTCACGGCAGGCGATATGCTTGAGGTGACCGTAACCTTGGTCAACTTCCCCGAGTATGCCACTACTGCCAATCTTTTCGTCGACAGCTCAGATGGCGAGATAAACGGTCCTTTCTTCCATATTGCCGGAGGACTTTCGCCTGGCAATGGCGATTTGGTGATTGAGCCAGACACGCTTTGGTACCCATGGATTGATGACCAAGTATTTGTCATGCACAATGAAACCTCAAATACTGTCACCATCACAAGCATCACCAACGACGATGAAGAGTTCATACAAGTCCTTTACCATGAAGGTACCGAGTATCTACCTATCGAGGACGTGCTGCCTATCGAATTGCAGCCCAACCAAAGCACACAAGTCGTTGTCAGATTGGAGCCGATGATTATCCCTCCTGCGAAACAACGCGACCAAATCATTTCATACGTAAACATTGCCACTTCTGAAGGTGATCGCACGGTGACACTTATGATTAATGAAGATCTGGTCAACTATGGACTGATTGTCGTTCCCTATATGGCCGAGCTTTATCTCAACGAGCCTTCACATACCCTCTCGCTAATCAACGCAGAGATTTCGCGCCCGATAACCATCTACAGCATCGAGGAGGAGAATACCAACTATTTGGAAATCACGCCACAATATCCGCTTCCCTACACTTTGCAGAACTATAACGACTATATGCGATGTACGGTCAGTTTCAATGGAAGAAGGACGAGATATTTGGGCGTGGACACCTATCTCGTCTTCCATACTTCGATAGGCAATTTCAGGTCGATCGTCACCATTGAGCAGGGTCTTTTGGGTTTCCCTTTAAGTCCCGAATGGTACTACGAAATCCAAAACGAGAACGGCAGCATTACCTACCAATATATGTATCAGGCAGGTGACACCATTATCAATGACGACACTGCTCATATTCTTGTGAAAATCAATACGCTATACGACAAAGATTTGCATGAGGAAATGACGCACGAGTATGTATATGAACGCGACGGCAAGATTTACTGGTGGAACAAGACCTTGGAGGAGTTCACCGTACTATACGATTTTGGAGCTGTAGAGGGCGACGAGTGGGAAATCAAAGTGGGCAATGAAAGCCTCGTGATGCATGTGGACTGGACGGAAATCATAGAATACGAAGGTCGAACCTGCCGGTTGCTGCATGTCAGCGACGCAGAGGGTCTTTTCAGCGGTGACATTGTGAGCGGCATTGGCCACTTGACGAGTTTCTTCCCCGAACGGTTGATGCGTAACGATGAAGGTTTCCGAGTTAATGGTCTGCGCTGTTATTGGATTGAGGACGAATTGGTCTTCAAATATGGTGATGAGGACTGCGATGCCATTTATGAGGAATTGCATGGAGTGGAGGAGAACGGCCCTTCGACGGGCTCAGGGACCTTGGTGGTTTATCCTAACCCGACGAATGGGGTTTTGTTTGTTCGGACGCACGCGGTGCGTCCCTACGAGGAATACCGTATCACGAACATCATGGGGCAGACGTTGCTGACTGGCCAAATTACGGCTGAGAACCAGCAGATTGATGTGACTGGATTGGCGGAGGGGATGTATTTTATTACCTTTGCGGGCGAAACGCGGAGATTTGTAGTGAGATAAATAGGGACATTTTTATACTTTTGCCAACATCAAATCACACAGCGATGAAAAGGACATTATTACTACTGCTTCTTGCCGCAATGAACATCATGGCGAACGCGCAAACCTGGACGATTCCTGCCGTTTCGGTGGGCGATATCCTTTGCGAAGACGGCTCAGTGGCCAAACTCGACGATTATCTCGTCTCGCACGAGAGTCCCGCCCTCGGCGTGGTGTTCTATGCCGACTATGAGACGGGACAAGGCTGGGCTGTCAACCTCCAGTTCTCGGGCTGGGGACTGATGTGGGGCAACCGTGGCTACGATATCCCCGAACTGCCCAACTACACCGACGGGCGCACTGCCATCACCGACTTTGACGGCTACACCAACACCCAAATCATCCGCAACACAGGTGATGCCGAGATGTATCCCGCTGCTTGGAGTGTTGATTTCGACAACGGGTGGTATATGCCCGCCATGGGTCAACTCCGCATCCTCTGTACCAACCTGCTCGAAGTGAATGCCTCGCTCTGGGCCATTGGCGGCGAGCCTTTCTCAAGCGAAAACAAATGGTTTGCCCAAGCCTCCACCGAGGCCGATGAGGATTGGGGACTGCTCATCAATTCGCGCTTCACCGTGACCCGCTGCGTGAAAGATGTTATCGATGAGTTTTACTGCGTCCGCAGCATCCGCACCTTCGAGTTTGAACCCATCGAGAGACCTTTCCATTTAGGTGATTTGATTACCAACGACGACGGGAGCCAAGGCATTGTCTATCAGATGGACAAGGACGGTGGCGGCGGCTGGATGGTCGCCCTTGAGGACAAGCCCGAATGCGCTTGGGGGGAATACAACGTCAATGTGCCTGAGTTGCACGACTTCCCCTACCGCTCGCAATATCTTGGTATGAAACTCCTAATCGACGGAGACGGTACGGAGAACACGAGGAAACTGCGCGAGTTTCAAGACCCTGATGCTGGCTTTGCCGCCTCCCAAGTTGACTTCGAGCATGGCTGGATTCTGCCCACGGCGACACAACTCTGTCAACTCTACACGGCGCTTCCGTTCATCGAGGAGCCATTGGCAAACGCTGGCGGTGACTCCTTGGGACGTTGTTATTATTGGTCGAGCAACGAATTAAATGACGAAGCTGCTTGGGCGGTCATCTTCGGCCACGGCTCCTATTATTATCATGGTGATCCTGATGACTTTCCTAAAACCTATACATGGACAAAGGTTAGGGAGGTGCGACATTTCTCGGTGGAGGGGGCGCTCAATGTGGGCTTCCTCTCATTCCCGCCACCAATTTGCGACGAAGGCAGCCTGGAGCTCACGCCGCCCGAGGTGCATAACGCTATCGAGCAGGGCTGGCAAATCTCGTCCTCATACGATTTCAGCAACGCCATCGCCTACACCGACCAGGTATTGGACGATAGCTACGACAGCTGGTTGATACGCTTCTGGGCCAGTGACGGCACACAGATCTCCTACAGCAATGTGTCCATCATAAGGGTGGGGCATCCCGAAGAAAGCGAACGCTACGAGACCGCCTGCGGATCGTACCTGTGGAATGGCACGGTCTATACCGAATCAGGCGACTACACTATGGTCATTCCCTCCACCTATTATGACTGCGACCATACCATAACGCTACATCTCACCATTTATCCATACCCTGTGCTGAGTGGCATCCAAGGCATGACCGAGGTTGTACTGGACCCCGATGACCCCAACTTGACCTTACACTATTCAGTGGAGGTCTCCGACCCTGAAGACTCGATACGATGGGAGTTGAGCAATCCCGACTGGGAGCTGAACGTTGGCGACGACCCAACAGTTTGCGAAATCACCTTCCATACCGCTGGCTCAGGCACCTTGACCGTCTATGCCGAAAACGACTGCGGCGTGGTGGATAGGCGTCTCGACATCTCTTCAGAGGTCGAGGCCGTTGTCGAACATGGTTCTTCCGATTGGATTATTTATCCTAATCCGACCCATGGTGTTTTGTTTGTTCGGACGCACGCGGTGCGTCCCTACGAGGAATATCGTATCAGCAACATCGTGGGGCAGACCTTGCTGCAGGGCAGGATTACGGATGAGACGCAGCAGATTGATGTCTCGGGATTGCCAACGGGTATGTATTTTGTGACCGTAGACGGCGAAACGCGGAAATTTGTGGTGAATAAATAATCAAAACACAAATAATATGAAAAAACTAGTTTTATTCTTAACCATTTTGTTCGCCCTGGTGTTCGGAGGCAAGGCGCAGCAAGGTAATTTGGTCATCAATCCCGATACGCTGTGGTTCTACCATTATGGGGATATTCGGTACTTCACCATCACGAACGATTACAGTTTCCCCGTCGAAATCGATTCCATGGGTGACTATGGCAATTATTTGTTGCCCGGCTACGACCTTCCTGACCTTCCCTACACCATCGAACCTGGAGAAAGCCTATCGTTCAACTTTCTTTTCATCTATCCTGTAAAAGATAACCAGGACTTGAGGGAATACGTCACGACATCGGTATCCATCTTCACTTCGGTCGGACAGAGGGAACTGCCAGTAATGATTGACCAAGCAGGCATGGTGAATCTCTTGTTCGCGCGTGAGATGTACTTCGATAATCCGTCCGGTGTCGTTCAAACAATGATTATGAACAAATCATGGTACATCCCGACGATACATGTCTATTCCATTGCAGAGAAGAACACTGACTATTTGAATATTGAGATTGAACCAATGGCACCACCATTCGACTTGACCCTAAACGGTTATGATGCAGATATGACCGTAACCTTGAAGGACTTGGTCAGAGGTTATGTGGAGACCGCCATCGAAATCGAAACGGACTATGGAACCTTCGAGATTGCGGTTTACATCAACGAGGAAATCATCACTATCAACGGCATCTTGACCCAGGTTGAAGCCCCGTATTTCGAGCAAAACGCCAGCGACAACCGTCTGGCCATCGTCACGGGCGAAGAGACTTACTATACGACTGTAGATGGCTACTGGCCCAATCCCGATGGCGATGCGCTCATCGTCGGATTCGACACCATCCCGATGGGTTCACAAATCGAGGTTGGCGGCACCTATTCCCTGATGGAAGACGATAACGGCGACAATTTCAAGGTATTTGATATCAAGCGTCTTGCCCATCCAATTTACACCTCAGCCCTCGGATATTTGAGCCAATTTGCCATATTTACGGGTCCTCAGTACATTTATGCCTGGTCAATTTACGACCAAAAAACGCTACACGGCAATTATTTTCTGACCGTCAATGGGGCGCTTCACACCGAGCTTCCTGTTCTCCCTGATGGAACAATGCTGACCGATTCCATCCGATATATTGTCGTCGGCATCGCTGACACCATTCACGACTACTACGGCAACCCAATCAATGTGCTTGAACTGACCAGCG
>JAEEGJ010019898.1_pt1 | contig 14703 bp, 12 predicted proteins | sample 8958761 | NCBI WGS metagenome assembly JAEEGJ01 (sample SAMN16246546, study PRJNA631951) | gut metagenome | biome: gut microbiome; feature: rumen; material: RS-attached | host: Bos | place: Iran: Karaj | collected 2018-10 | reverse complement strand
CAGAGTCCTTCACGCCTATATCCCCGAAATACCCGGCAAAGAGCGCAGAAAAACCCGCCCGGGCGCGGAAGGCCTTCTCGGCGTCGAGGGGATGGACAGGCAGACCGTCCTGAAGGCTCTGCGCGACTGCGGGGCGGACCTTGGCGAAGGCCATCGCGCTCCGGAAGCAAGGCCCGTTACAAAGGCCGAGCTTTATGAGCTCGGTCTTATCGGAGGAAAAGGAAGCGCGGAGGCTCGCTGCAGACTCAAAAAGCTGCTCGGCCTGCCCGGCAGGCTCAGCTCCAACGCTCTGCTTGCAGTACTGAACGCAGTTTACACGCGGGAAGAAATAATCTCCTTCGCAGGGCAGGCCGCGCGGGAGCGCTGATTTGCATTTATTTACATAATGTGATATAATCACGGCAGATAAAAAACGGAGGTATTAGTTATGAGATGCCCGTTTTGCAGTTACAGTGAGAGCAAGGTCATAGATTCCCGTCCTGCTGAGGAGGGGTCGACGATCAGAAGGCGCCGCGAGTGCCTTTCCTGCGGAAAGCGCTTTACGACCTATGAGATCATGGAGCGTCTGCCTCTTCTCGTAGTCAAGAAGGACGGCCGCCGTCAGAGCTTTGACCGCGTAAAGCTTCTTAACGGCATGGTTCGCGCCTGTGAAAAGCGTCCTGTTCCCATGGCAGAGCTTGAGGCGATAGTCGACGATATCGAGCAGGAACTGCAGAACTCGCTCGAGAGGGAAGTTTCGTCGGTCAAAATAGGCGAAATGGTCATGGACAGGCTCAAGAATCTCGACGAGGTCGCGTATGTCCGCTTTGCGTCGGTATACAGGCAGTTCAAGGATATCAATACGTTCATGGACGAGCTCAATAAGCTCCTCAGCTCCAAGGAATGATAGAGGCTTGACCGGAAAAGCCTTTGACGAATATGGTAAGTAACTTTTCGGAGTTTTGCGGCGAGGTCGTTCGCTGCGGATTTTCGATGGGCGGCGGCAGCGCGAAGGGCATATACTCCATAGTGCCCTATACGTGGGAACAGCAGGATCTCCTAGATACTCCCGTCAAATGGCACACGGGCGACCCTGAAACGGACCCATGGGAATGGCGTATGCGCGTTCTTGAAGAGAGACGGGATATCGCCTATTCGAAAGTCTTTTTCAACGTGAGCGGGTTTATATCCGCCGAATGGTATCCGCGCTTTCTCGCCGTCAGGCGCAGAGGCGAGACATTTGACGAGGCTTTCGGGCGCGGGGCAGTCTCACGCATGGCGAAAAGAGCTTACGACGTCATCCGCGAAATAGATTCTCTGGCGTTCCATGAGATCAAATCCCTCGCATTTATAATCCGGGAAGAGAATTCGCAGTTCGAGCAGGCTTTGACCGAACTGCAGATGAAGATGTTCATCACTATCGACGGCCGCGCGCAGAAGGTCAACAAATACGGCATACCCTACGGCTGGTCGAGCACGTCTTTTTCGACGGTCGAAAGCTTTTGGGACAGACGCGGCGTACCGCTCGAAGAAATGGATCCGGAAAAAAGCTATGAGCTTATTTACCGGCGCGTACTGGAACTCAATCCAGAAGCCGAAAAATCAAGGATAGAAAGATTTATAAGAGGATAATAAAACATCCGTTTCCGCATTGTTCGGAAACGGATGTTATTCTTTTTTCCGCCCGGATCAGATCTCCATGGCGCTGCAGGTAGAGTCGATGAAGCCGACTTTTATCCCGCAATTGAATTCTCTTACGAGAAGCTCGGCAAGCTCGTCGCGGGCCTTGAGGACGTCGTCCTTATTGACGCTTGAGAAACCGTCTATGGGGAAGAAGACGTGGTTTGTTTCCTCGGTGATCTTTCCGTCGTCGCTCTGACGCCATATCCAGCGGCGAGTTTTGACAGTGTGTCCGCTGACGTAGACAAGTTCGCCTTCCGGCATGATCTCGAGCTCGGTCTCGCCCATGGGAAGGAAATGATCATCCGGAGTCGAAAAACGGATCTCAATATCGCCCTCGGCCTTATCTATGTCGTGAGCCCCCATGGGAAGCTGATAACGGAGGGAGAAAGCGTTTCCAAGGTCGACGACTGAGTTGATGTGCGGAAGAACTCCGCCCTTCTGAACGCGCTTTGTAAGCGCTTCGATGGAGCACATGAACTTGTTGGGGTTCATGCCGAGCGTCTGAAACGCGTCTCTGCACGCCTTGATGTTGGGAAGCTCTCGCACGTTGTCATCCTTATGCGACTCGGCGAACTTCGCGGCCTCCGCGTCGAGCATCTTCGTGATCGCTTCGTTAACGGAGCGGTTGTCAAAGCCCGTTGCCGCCACTACGCCGACGCAGTAGTCGGGCAGCTTTTCAAATACGTCTTTTGCGACGATGAACTGTTTCATTGCTGATTCTCCTGACTTCAGAGATTAGTAATTCTCCGCTCTGACCTCAAAGTAGCTCTGCGGATGCGCACAGGTCGGGCAGACCTCGGGAGCCTTCGTTCCGATGACGATGTGGCCGCAGTTCCTGCACTCCCAGACCTTTATCTCGCTCTTTTCGAAGACCTGTTTTGTCTCGACGTTCTTGAGCAGGGCGCGATAACGCTCCTCGTGGCGCTTTTCTATGGCGCCGACGAGACGGAACTTTTCGGCTAGCTCGGGGAAGCCTTCCTTCTCGGCTGTCTTGGCAAAGCCCTCATACATATCTGTCCATTCAAAGTTCTCGCCGTCGGCAGCCGCTCCGAGGTTGGCGGCGGTATCGCCGATGCCATCAAGCTCCTTGAACCACATCTTTGCATGTTCTTTCTCGTTCTCGGCGGTCGCGAGGAAGATGGCGGAGATCTGCTCAAAGCCTTCTTTCTTTGCCGCGCTGGCAAAATAGGTGTACTTGTTCCTGGCTTGGGATTCGCCCGCAAATGCGGCCTCGAGATTCTTCTCGGTCTGAGTTCCTGCGTATTTGTTTGCCATTTTTAGTAACCTCTTTTCAACAAATTTCTTATTTTTCCATGCCGCAGGGCCATGAGCTCTCAGCGGCGAGTCTTTCCGTTTTAACGGCGTTGTAGAAGCCGTAGCCTCCCGCAAGATTGCGGCATTTGAAGCCGTACTGCGAGAGCATGCGGCAGGCGATATAGCTTCTCAGACCGCTCTGGCAGTTTATGTATACGGGCTTGCTCGCATCAAGCTCGCCGCGCCTGTCGCGGAGCTCGTCGAGCTGGATGTTGATAAAACCGTCGATGTGTCCTTTCTCGTACTCGGCGGGAGTGCGCGCGTCGAGAAGAGTCACGCTTCCGTCTCTCGGCAGCGCATCTATATCCTCGACATGGAACTGGGTGAATTTTCCGGTCGCGACATTTTCGGCAATGAGGCCGATGACGTTGACCGGATCCTTTGCGGAGGAATAGGGCGGGGCATAAGCAAGCTCAAGATCCTTCAGATCGATTATGCTCGCTCCAAGCTTTATCGAAGCCGCTATGACGTCTATGCGCTTGTCGACGCCTTCGTATCCGACGATCTGCGCGCCGAGGATCCTGTTTGTGCCTCTCTCGAATATAGCCTTTATCCACATGTTTCTCGCGCCCGGATAATATGAGGCGTGAGAGCCGGAGGAAATGATTATAGCCTCGCTGTCAAAGCCGAGCGTCTCGGCGTATTCCTGCGTAAGTCCGACGGAGGCCGCCGTCATGTCGAATATCTTGATGACGGAGGCACCCATTGAGCCGCCGTAGGTGCTCGAACCGCCGCATGCGTTGTCGGCGGCGATGCGGCCCTGCTTGTTGGCGGGCCCTGCGAGAGAAATGAGCGCCTTGTTTCCGGCGATCAGATATCTGACCTCCACCGCGTCGCCGACGGCGTAAACGTCCTTTGCCGAGGTCTCCATACGGTCGTTTACGAGGATGCTCCCTCTGGAGCCAAGCGCGAGGCCTGCCTTCTTGGCGAGCTCGGTATCGGGGGTAACTCCGAGGGCGAGGATAAGCATGTCGGCATTCAGATCGGGCTTTCCGGAAAAATGCAGAGCTATCTTTTCGCCTTCCGCAGCTATGCCGGACGCGCCTGTGCCGAGCACGAGATCGACGCCGTTTTTCCGGAAGCAAGCATGTATCATGGAAGCCATATCGCCGTCGAATGTTTTGAGAAGATGCGGAGCGAGCTCGACGACGGTCGTTTTTATCCCTGCTTCGGTAAGATTTTCAGCCATCTCAAGGCCTATAAAGCCTCCTCCGAGAACTATCGCGCTCGCGGGCTTTTTGCTTTCGATGAATTCACGTATGGCAAAGGAATCCTCGACGGTGCGCAGAGTGAATATCCTGTCGCTCGCAGGGACCTCAAAGGGCGGGAGCGAAGCCTTCGCGCCCGGGGAGAGAATGAGCTTGTCGTAGCTGTCCTCGAAGACTCGACCGCCTTTTATGTCCCTTACGGTAACGGTCTTTTTTGCCGTGTCGATGGCGGTCACTTCATGCAGGACCTTTATATCGATATCAAAGCGCGTCTTGAAGCTCTCCGGCGTTTTGAGCGTGAGCTCGGATTTGTCCGTTATAACTCCGCCGACATAGTAGGGAAGACCGCAGTTGGCGTAGGACACGAATCCGCTTCGCTCATAGACGGTTATCTCCGCCTTCTCGTCGAGCCTGCGCAGTCTGGCCGCAGCCGAGGCTCCTCCGGCGACGCCGCCGATAATGATTACCTTCATACTGGAAACTCCTTTCGGATCAATGGATTCTGACGTTATAGCCCTGAAGAGCGAGCACGGCGCGAAGCCTTTCCATTTTCGCGTCGCTCGGCGGTTCCGCGACAAACACCTTTTCGTTTTTAAGTAGCCGGTCGTATTTGGATACGCCGAGCGTGTGGTAGGGAAGAAGCTGGATAAGCTCGACGGCGCCGCGGATCTCATCGAGGAAAGCTCCTGTCTTTTCCATGTTTTCAATCGTGTCGTTGAAAAGAGGTATGGTCGGGATGCGGATCTGGAGCCTGCCGCCGCTGCGGCCTATCTTCAGGCAGTTTTCGAGTATCAGCTCGTTTGGAACACCTATGACCTGCTTATGCAGAGCGCTGTCCATGCATTTAAGATCGTACAGGAAAAGGTCGGTATAAGGAAGGACTCTCTCGATGACCTCCCATTTGACGAAGCCCGTCGTATCGACGGCAGTATGTATACCCGCTTCCTTGCAGCGCCGCAGCAGCTCAAAGGTAAAGTCCGGCTGGGACAGACACTCGCCGCCGGATATCGTCACACCTCCGCCGGAGGTGTCGAAGAAAGGCTTGTCCCGAAGCAGCCTGTGCATGACCTCGTCTATGCTCTTGTCGTCGCCGCACATATAGAGTGCCTCGGCCTTGCAGGCGCCGGCGCACTTCCCGCATTCGTCGCACGCCGTTTTATCGACCCTGGGATAACGTATCGGAGCGCCTGCAGCGTCCGTTTCCACGTCCCCCGGCGTGATGCACCCATTCGGGCACACGGAGAGGCATTTGCCGCATTTGTCCAGACCGAGGCAGCGTATCTTCATCCAGTTGAGCTCTGTCTTGAATTCCTGCGACTCGGGGCTGTGGCACCACGGACAGCGAAGCGGGCAGCCCTTCAAAAAGACTGTCGTTCTTATCCCGGGCCCGTCGTGGACGGAAAAGCCCTGTATATCGTAAGTTTTTCCGGTCAGTTCAGTCACAGTTGATATCTCCGGTCTTTTTTCTTCTATAATACAAAAATAAATAAGCTTTTTCAATAACCTGTATTGCACAATTAAACATCTATGAGTTATAATTAATTGTTAAAATAGGATTTCCATAAGGAGGAGCAGCTATGTTTCAGTTCGTTCCCATGTCCGACAGGATCAAGGCCATCCGCGCCAAACGCGACGCCTTTGAATCGGGACAGTACCTCACGATAAATACCGAGCGCACCAAGATCTACACCGACTACTACAAGGTCCACGAGAACGAGTACCCCATGCTCAAGAGAGCCAACGCTCTCTATGCCTGGGCGGAGACGCGCGAGATAAAGGTCTTCGACGACGACATCTTCGTCGGCGTGCCCGGACCGGACCAGCGCTGCCTGAGCCCCTATGTCGAATGGGACTGCAAATGGATCCCCAGCGTCGTCGATGACGAAGAGACCTTTAAGGAGGCCTGGCAGACTGAGGGCTCTATCTTTATGAGCGACGAGCAGCGCGACGTCCTTCGAGATGCTTATGACTACTGGAAGGACAGGACTCTTACCAAAATGGTGACCGGCGCCCTGACGGAGGACTTTTGGGAGGCTGCAGGAAACGGCTGCATCCTCAATATGACGAAGACCGGCGCCATGAACGTCGGCGTCTCCGGCATAGCCCAGGGCCACTACATAGCCAACTTCAACAAGGTCGTGAACGTCGGCTTCGGCGAAGTGCGCAGCCAGATTCTCGAAAAGCTCGAGGCAATGAAGGGCAAAGTGTTCGGCGACAGCGCGAAGAAGCATATTTTCTATTATGCAATCCTCCGCGTATGCGACGCGGCGATCCTCCTTTCCAGAAGATACGCCGAGGCCTGCCGTGCCAAGGCGCAGGACGCCATTGGCGAGCGCAGGGAAGAGCTTCTGCGCATGGCCGACTCTCTTGATTGGATAATGGATAAGCCCGCAAGAACGTTCTGGGAGGGCCTGCAGGCCATCATCCTCTATCAGCTCCTGCTCTCGACCGACGCACAGCAGCACGGTCAGTCGATCGGGCGCGTCGACCAGTACGTCGGTCATCTTCTCGAGGCGGAGCTTCGCGATGGAAAGATATCCGACGAGCAGGCTCAGGAATACTCCGACGCGTTCATCCTCCGCATCAGCGATATCATCGTTCTCCCGTCTTTCGCCAGCAACAGCAAGGTCATCGACCTGAAGGCGAGGGGAAGAAACCTCTATAATTCGATCTATAACGGTCTGACTCCGACGGCCGGTATAGCTCTGACTCTCGGCGGTATGAAGCCGGACGGCACCGACGGCTCCAACGAAGCCACTCGCAAGCTTCTTCAGACTTACGGCAGGATGGGATTTCCCGATCCGACCGTTGCCCTGCGCATATGCAAGACGACCCCGGACGACGTGTGGCGCCTCGGCATAGAGTCCAGCAAGCGCTGCGGCGGTATCCCTCAGTTCCAGAACGACGATCTCATCGTTCCGATGATGCAGTCGCTCGGTTTCTCCATTGAGGAAGCGCGCGATTACAGCATCGTCGGCTGCGTCGAGCCCGCCGGCACTGGCAACGAATGGCCCGCCTGCGGCATGACGGGGCGCGAATCTATCTGGAACATGGTCCAGCTTATCCCCATGACGATAAACGGCGGCCTCAACAAGCGCTCCGGCAAGACGGGCCTGCCCTGCAAAAAGCTCTATGAGTATGAGAGCTTTGATGAATTCAAGGCTGCGTTCGAGGCTCAGATGCGCAACGCGCTCGACTGGACGGTTTCTTATTCCAACACGTTCGAACTCGTTTATTCGCATTACTTCCCGTGCGTCGTCGCATCCTCAATGATGGAGGGCTGCCTCGAATCCGGCAAGGACGTCACCGAAGGCGGCGCGAAGCACAACCGCTGCGGTCTGACCGCGATAGGCACGGCTAACGTCGGCGACAGCCTTATGACGATCAAGAAGCTCTGCTTCGACGATAAGACCGTTTCCCTCCGCGAGCTCTATGACGCTCTTGACGCGAACTGGGAGGGCTACGAGGACCTTCGTCAGACGATCATCAACGCAGTGCCTCACTACGGCAACGATATAGACGAGGTGGACGATCTCGCCTCCTGGGCGCTCGGAAGATTTGCCGAGATAATGAGCGAGGAGGAGGGCCCGCGCGGCCGTTACTCCGGCGGTACGTTCACCATGACCGCTCATATCTACTCCGGAGCCACGACGCCCGCGACCCCGGACGGACGAAAGGCCGGCGAGCCTCTTGCCGACGCGATAAGCTCGCGGCAGGGTCTTGATAAGAACGGTCCGACGGCCTACATCCGAAGCGCCGCGAAGCTGCCTCAAAGCAAGCTCACTAACGGCGACCAGCTCAATATCCGCTTCTCGCCAAAGAGCGTCGAGGGCGACGAGGGCGCCATGAAGCTCCGCTATCTCATTTCCACGTATTTCATGCTCGGCGGTATGCAGGTGCAGTTCAACGTCGTCTCCTCGACACAGCTTCACGAAGCTCAGGAGAAGCCGGACGAATATCAGAATCTTGTCGTTAGGATAGCGGGATTCTCGACTTATTTCGTCTCCCTTGATAAGAAAACTCAGGACGACTTCATCCTGCGCACCGAACAGACTGTCTGACGCGGTTTGTTCTCAAATTATAAGAAATCATCCCGAAAGGAGCGCTCTTTATGCAGAATAAGAAGAGATGGTACAGGTATTTCAAGACCGAAGCCACAAGGGAAGAGATCGAAAAGACCGTCGCGGAGGGTTTTGACCACGTAAGGGACAGAAAGTCTCCCTTCTCCGGCGCTTACACTCCGCCCGATTCCGACGCATTTGTCGGCAGAGACTTCTATCTGCGCTGCGAGGAGCGCGACTACGGCTTCTCATTCAAGGACATAAACGAGGTCGTGCTCTCCGAGAAGGGCGAGCCCGACAAGACCTGCTACTGCAACGTTAAGACGCTCGACAATGAGGTATACTTCGTCAATTTCCTCGTTCCCGGATACGCCACCTCGCGTCAGATCACGCTCATAGCCGATACGAAGACCGGCTGCGGCACCGTCGTCGACGCGCACGTCGGAACGGAATATCAGGCCATCGACGTCGGCCGCGACTTCTACTTCGGCAGATTTGACGGAGACTATGGGGGCGGCGAACTGCACGGCTTTACCAATGAGCTCGTCGGCACGGCCATAGAGTGGAGCTACGGCCCCAATGTCATGGCCATAAAGCATATCTACAACAGCAACCTTTACTACACCTACGGCGCAATGACCGCTCAGGGCGCGTGGCTCGCTACAAACCCCGCGGACTATGTCAGGATCAGGGACAATCTGTTTCTCTTCAGCTTCGTTGAGGAGCGGCAGGGCGGCGTTCAGGCCATATTCCTCATCGATCTCGACAGAATGCACGACGTCGGCTGCTTCTACGGAGCAGGTCACGGTCATCTTTCCAGCTCCTGCGTCGGCGCCGTCGGCAAGAAGGCCGACATCCTCACCATTTTCTGATCGTTTTTTGTTAAGGAACAGGAAGGAGGCCCTTTTCATGGCGAATATGAAAAGATTCTACAGATACTTCAAGGTCGATACTACGAGAGAAGAGATAGAGAAGGTCGTTGCGGAGGGCTTCGATCCTGACAAGTACGCACATTCCAGAACGATGAAGGGCGTGTATTGCCCGCCGGATTCCGACGCTCTCGTGGGCAAAAGCTTATATCTCCGCTGCGAGCAGCGCGAATACGGTTTTTCGTTTCCGTCGATAAACGAGGTGGTTTTCTCCGAGCCGGGCGAGCCGGACAAGAAAAACTACGTCAACGTAAAGACTCTGGACAACGAGATATACTTCGTCAATTTCCTTGTCCCGGGCTATGCGACCTCGCGCCAGATAACGCTCATTGCCGATACGAAGACAGGCTGCGGCACCGTCGTCGACGCACACGTCGGGACGGAGTACACCAATATCGACGTCGGCCGCGATTTCTTCTTCGGAAGGTTTGACGGTGAATTCGAGGGAGGCGAGCTCCATGGATATACGACGGAGATGGTCGGCACGGCTATCGAGTGGAGCTACGGCCCCGACGCAATAACCGTCCAGAGACATATCTATAACAGCAATCTCTATTATACATACGGGAACGTGACCAAGAGCGGCGCCTGGATGGCGACGAACCCCGCGGACTATGTAAAGATAAGGGATAATATCTATCTGTTCAGCTTCGTCGAAGAGCGTCAGGGCGGCGTGCAGGCGACGTTCCTTATGGACCTCAATCAGATGCACGACGTCGGCTGCTTCTACAGCGCGGGGCACGAGCACCTTTCCAGCGCCTGCGTCGGCGCCATTGGCAAGAAGGCCGATCCTTTCATCATTTTCTGATCGGCCTTTTCCGTGATACCACACCTTAAAGGACAGTAATATTCCATGGCAAGACTCGCGGCAAAAAACAGGGTAGGGTCCGATCTTACAGAGGGCAATATCTTCATAACGCTCATAAAGTTTTCCATTCCGCTGCTTTTGGCAAATCTGATTCAGCAGGCGTACAACACCGTCGATCTCATCGTCATAGGCCGTTTCGCGGGAGCTGTAGGCACCGTCGGCACCTCTACCGGCGGCGAGATAGCAAACTTTCTCTCCATGCTCGGCATCGGCTTTGCTGCCGCAGGGCAGGTCTACGTCGCCCAGCTCGCCGGAGCAAAGGACGAGGAGAGGACCAAGCAGGCGATAGGCACGCTTATGACTATAATGCTCGCTGCCAGCGTTGTCCTCGGCGTCGTCTGCGCGAGCTTTACGGGCTGGTTCCTCAATGTGCTCAGGACTCCTGCGGAAGCGATGGGCGAGGCCCGAAACTATATGATCGTCACCTGCCTCGGCATACCCTTCGTTTACGGCTACAACGCAGTGACGAGCGTTCTTCGCGGCATGGGGGAGTCTAAGCGTCCGCTCCTCTTCGTTTCGATAGCCGCGATCAGCAATATCATCCTCGACGTCGTCTTTGTGGCGTGGTTCAAGATGGCCTCACTTGGTACGGCGCTCGCCACGGTCATCGCGCAGGCGTTTTCGTTCTTTGCTTCGGCCTTATACATGTACCGCCACAGGGATCAGATGGGGTTCGACTTCAAGCTCTCCAGTTTCAAGCTGCATAAAGAGCCGCTCAAGGTCATACTCAAGCTCGGCATCCCCAAGGCTCTGCAGTCGGGCCTTATCAACATATCAATGCTCTATTGCATCCGCCAGATCAACGCTTTCGGTCTCGCCGAATCGGCGACCAACAGCATAGGCAATAAGATACTGCGCCTGTCGAACCTCATAACGGTAAGCGTCGATACCGGCGCTGCGGCGATGATAGGGCAGAACCTCGGCGCGAGAAAGTACGACCGGGCGAAGAAGATAGTTTATAACGCGCTTATAGTGGCTCTCATCGTGGCCGGGGCGAACATAGCTGTCGGGCTGACGATGCCGCGGACGATATTCAAATTCTTTATTAACAAGGACATACAGCCCGAGGTCGTCGAGAGGGTACTCGACTACAGCGTCGATTTCATGCGCATAAACTGCTGGGCATTCTTCCTGTCCGCCTTTATGGGGCCGTACGGCGCCATGATAACGGGCGACGGAAACGCGAATCTCAGCTTCCTTATCGGCATCATAGACGGAGTTGTGCTGAGAATAGGCATAAGCGTCGTGCTCGCGCAGGTCTTCCATATGGGAGTGTACGGCTATTTCTACGGCAACGCGCTCGCGCGTATCGCTCCCGTCGTCATAGATATGGCGTATTTCTACTCGGGACACTGGCGAAGGCGCAAGCTTCTTACGGAACAGTGACTAAAAAACGGACCCCGCAGCATAAGTGCTGCGGGGTCCTCCGCTTTCTGAAGAGTATCAGTTGCCGACCATTACCACGGCCATATCCGCGACGATCCGGGGCTCGGCTTTGCTTTCGCGTACTTTTGCCCAGTATCCGACGGGCGGCTGATGGAGATTGCAGCCGTCCTTTATGAGCTGCTGCTTGAGGGCTGCGCCGTCGAGGTCGCGTAGCGCGACGCCGGCGTCGATAGCCATGGCTGCGGCCGTGCCGCCCGCCTGACCCATGCTCATGCTCGTGCCGATTATGCGCGTAGCGCATATGGCGTGGAAATCGGCAGAATAGCAGCGGCCGACGGCGAGAAGGTTGTCCACACCGACGGCGACGAGTGAACGATAGGGGATCTCGGCGTATTCCTTCGGATTCGTGCGTACTTCCCAGGTATCAAGGTCCGGCGTCACGAAGGGGTGGAGCATCCTGTCGTTGGCGTCCTGCATCGGGCGGCAGATCGCCGGCTCGATGGGAGCTTTTGCGTGGATGTGGCGTATTGCGGTCTGGACTCCGGGAGTCGGGACGTGCGTGTCGAACGGCTCGCAGAACTGGGCGATACCGTCGTCAAATTTCCTTGCGGCGGCAAGATCTTCGGACTTGAGTATGTATTCGCCGATGATCCTGCGGGAGTCGCGGACGCCGTTCATCGGCGCAAAATTCGAGAGCACGGCGTTTTCATAGCCGGGCACGTACTTTTTCAGGAACGCCACGAATTCGAGCACCTTGCTGTGCTGATCGACGATCTGCCGCGTAAGATCGACGACGTCGTCGCCGTGCGTATCGAAGGTATGCGTCGCGTCGAGCGAAACGTCGGTGCAGGTGCGGTCGCGTCCGACGGGAAGCTCGAATATAATGAAGCCGCCGCTGAGGATCTCGCGTATATCTCCGTTTGCCAGCGCTTCATATTCCTTCGCAATAAGCAGATTGCGGTGCTCCGCGTCGGGGTTCTTCTCGACGTATTCGCGGCTCGCGCACTGGTATTCCTCGACGTTGACATATGAAAGGCGGAAGCCCATCGTCGCCGCGGAGTTAAGGCCGAGGTACTCGGCGTCGCTTATCTCGGTAGGTACGCCCGCCGCGAAGGCGAGGTCCGCGTCTCCGGTGGCGTCGATGAAAACCTTACCGGTGATCTCTATCTTGCCGGATTTGCAGTAGCATATGACCTTGGTGATCTTCCCGTTATCGACCTCGCAGTCGACGACGTGCGTCCCGTAGAGGATGCGGCAGCCTGCCTTGAGCAGGAGCTGTTCCATCATTACTTTGCCTTTTTCCGGCTCAATGACGGGCTGATGCCCCTTGACGGTGACGTCGCCGTCCTTTTCCATGCGGTCGTATAGCTCCTTACCGAGCCCGTCGATGCACCCTGCGGCGCCGGTAATATAGCCGTTGGTAAAAAGGCCGCCGAGCGATTCCCTCATCTCGAGAAGTATCGTCCGCTTTCCGTGACGCGCCGCGGCCAGAGCGGCAGTGAAGCCGGAGCAGCCGCCTCCGCAGACGACGACTTCGGCGTCAAATCTCTTGCACGTAGTGAGCATGATATCCCTCCAAATGCTTTTTTTCATATTCTATTCTTTATCAACGAAATCTTCAAGAGGGAAGGACAAAAACGAAGCGGGCTCCGTGCCGATAAAAGCATGGAGCCCGCCTCGCTGAAAGGAATTAAAAAATGAAAACCTGTCGTTATCAGGCGTAACCTGTCTTTTCGTACTGAGTCGGCGCGCGCCCGATCTCCTCGCGCTTTATGCCGAACTTCTCAACGTTGTAGTCGTCGATAGCCTTTGTTATCGCGTCGTACACGCCGTCATAGACGCTGCCGGGACCTCCCTGAGCGATGCAGGGGATGATGCCCTTCGGGGAATCGAACTGGTCGAGGAATTTCCACACCTTATCCTTCGTTTCCTCCTTCGTCCAGCCCTCATAGTCGTAGTCGGCTCCGTCGAAGCCGCCCATAAAGGCGATCCTGCCGCAGTATTTTTTGACGAGCGCAGGCAGATCGTTTGAGCTCATGCAGCCCTGCCAGACGTCGATGCCCATATCGATCATGGCTGGAACGAGCGTCGCCGCGTAGCTGTCGCTGTGATGTATGACGAGCTCGGCTCCGTGTGATTTGTAGTATCCGTATATCTGCTGATAGGGTTCGACGAAGTAGTCTTCAAACATCGCGGGGCTCATGAACGTCGAGGTTCGGCTTCCCCAGTCGTCATGGTGGAAGAGTGCGTCGGGATGGAGATTGGCGCAGATGAGCTCGGCAAGCTCAAGCTCCCAGTCAGTCAGATATTTGATGAGATCGTGCATCTCGTCGGGGTACATGACAAGGTTTGCGAGCGTGTTCGTTATCTCGCCGAGGCAGTGGCACTGCTCAAAGAGCCCGGGAACGACGAAGACGGCCTTGTAAGCCAGATCGCCGCCCTTTGCCATGCCGGCCCGGATGATGTCCCACTCCTGCTGAGAGAACTTCAGCTCCGGGGCGTGAACGTAGTCGCGCCAGCGTTCGATATCCTTGATGACGACCTTGTCCGGTGTATGGACGGGGAAGGCCCCGGGCGTGCCCTTTGGGAAGCTGTAATAAATGCCCCAGGCGTTTACGACGTTTTCCTCGCCGTATTTGGGATAAGCGCTGTGGAACATCGAGGGATTCATCGTCAGCCGGACTGCCTCGTACTGATTTGAGAATCTGTCCGGATCCCGGCCTTTTACGGCCTCGAGAAAATTCTGCTTGGGATTGAGCATTTGTGTTTCTCCTTCCTTCGTAATGCCTTCCTTTCCCATATTATAACACCAACAATGGTCAATATCAATAAAAAATGATGCATCCCGACGCCAAATATAGTGTAAATTGCTCTTTTAGCAAAAACCCGATTTATTCAGTTATGCTAAAAACGCCATGCTCGTAACCACTTTGACACAAAAGATAAAGAAATTGTAATTTTATGTTGACTTTCGTAACCATTCGGCGTATTATGTTAATACGCCTCTCGGGAATGTAAAACTTCCGAGCCGTGTCAGGTCCGCTTTCGGGCCTGAATATTCAAGAATATACCGTCGTTTTCAGAGCGCCGGAACGCATCCTGCGGCCGGTACTCCAGCGACAAAGGCAAAGCAGCCGAAAGACTGTGACGCAAAGCTATAGGGCCTTAGTCCGCGAGGATATGGCAGCCAGTTGCCGAAAAGAGTATCGAGTTTCAGCATTGTGTTATCGGGCTCTTTCTCTATACTTTGAGCGTTTAACCGTTATACTATGCGA
>JAEEGJ010019896.1_pt1 | contig 14703 bp, 6 predicted proteins | sample 8958761 | NCBI WGS metagenome assembly JAEEGJ01 (sample SAMN16246546, study PRJNA631951) | gut metagenome | biome: gut microbiome; feature: rumen; material: RS-attached | host: Bos | place: Iran: Karaj | collected 2018-10 | reverse complement strand
CTCTTGCCGATGCCCTGGCCACCAGTGCCCGAAGCTTCAGTTCGCAGAGCCAGAAGAGCCGCGCCATCATCCTGATTACCGATGGCGAGGACCACGAAGGCGATGTGATCGAAACCGCCAAAAGCCTGGCGGAGGAGGGGATCCGGATCTACTGTATCGGAGTCGGTTCTCCGGCGGGCAAGCCCATTCCGCTCGATGGCGACCTGATCAAGGACAAAGAGGGGAATATCGTGGTCAGCAAGCTGGATGAAGGAATTTTGCGCCAGATTGCCAGTGTCGGCGGAGGCGAATATGTCCGTGCCGGCAACAGCGAATTCGGCCTGAATCCGATTATTGACAACATCCGCGCGCTGGACAAGGAGGAGTTCCAGTCCGTCGTGTTTGAAGACTTCGACGAACAGTATATGTACTTTTTCGGGATTGCGCTGTTCTTCTTCATCCTGGCTTTCCTGGTGCCCGAGACGCGCAGCCGCCGCAAATTCTTCAAGGAGGATATCCAATGAAACGCTTCGTAACGCTTTTGCTGCTGGTTTTGATGGCCGCTCCGGTGCTGGACGCCCAGAGCGAGAAACGTAGCGTCCGCCGCGGCAACCGTGCCTTTGGCCGGGAAAAGTATGAGAAGGCGGAGATCCTGTACAAAAAAGCCCAGCTGGCAGATTCGCTCTCCCACGCGGCCGGCTACAACCTGGGCAATACCTATTACCGGATGGAGAACTATCCGGAGGCCGACAAGGCCTATGCGGCGGTGGCCGATTCGCTGGCCGGGAATCCCCGCTACGGTGCGCGTATCTTCCACAACATGGGCAATTCGCTGCTCGCGCAGCAGAACTGGCAGGGCGCCATCGATGCCTACAAGAAGGCGCTGCTCCGCAATCCGTCCGACAAAGAGACCAAGTCCAATCTGGCCTACGCGCAGCTGATGCTGCAGAATCAGCAGGATCAGCAGCAGAATCAGGATCAGAACAAAGATCAGAACCAGGATCAGAATCAGGACCAGAAACAAGATCAGTCTCAGGGAGGTGGTTCTGACCAGAAGATGAGTTCCCAGGCTGCAGCCCAGATGCTCCAGGCCATTCAGGACAAGGAGAAGCAGACCCAGGAAAAGGTGAAGAAAGCCAAGGCTGCTGCGGCAAAGAAAAAGAAGAAAGACAAGAATTGGTAAATTTGCGTTTGCATATATGAAGAACGGATTATTGAAATTATCGTTGATCGTAAGCCTTGTGCTGAGCGCGTCCTGCCTTTGGGCGCAGAACAGCTTCAAGGTAGAAGCCCCGAATGTGGTGGGGGAAGGCGAGAGGTTTCTTGTAAAGTTTGTGGCCAATGGAGAGGTTTCCAACTTTACACCTCCTTCCTTTGCCGGTGCTGACGTCATAGCCGGCCCGACTACTTCCACATCCTGGAGCTCTACCATTATAAACGGCAAGAGGTCAAGCTCCTACACAAAAACTTACACCTATGTCCTGGAGGCTTCAGACCAGGAAACGGTAACCGTTTCTTCCGCAAGCGCGGAGATAGAAGGTACTTCCTACACAACCAAGTCTTTGACGATTGAGATTGTGAAAGGTTCTTCAAACCAGCAGTCTTCTTCCCAGACCCAGACTCAGCAGGCACAGCCATCTGCCGCTTCTTCCCAGGCTCAAACCCAGAGCCGCAGTCAGGATTATGACGATGATCCCGGCATTACCTACGGCAAGGCGGACCTGTTCCTCAGACTGAGCCTTAACAAGACCAAGGTCTTCAAGGGCGAGCCCGTTACAGCTGTCCTGAAGATTTACACCAGGAGCAACATCGTAGGCTTCGAGGATATTAAGTTTCCTGTTTTCAACGGATTCTGGAGTCAGGAGACAGAGGCTCCGCAGAACCTTATTTTCGTTAGGGAGAAAGTCGGAAACCAGATTTACAACAGTGCTGTTATCCGCCGCTACATGCTTATGCCTCAGAAAAGCGGAACGCTTACAATAGACCCTGCCGAGATGGTTTGCCAGGTGGAGGTGACTTCCCGCCCGAGAGGACGAAGTATTCTGGACGATTTCTTTGATATGGTGGATAAGGACTATGTCAAGAAGCGTCTTTCTACCGGCAAGCTTACAGTTCATGTTTCCGAGATCCCAAGTGGCGCTCCTTCTTCATTCGGGGGCGGAGTTGGCAAACTGAACATGACCGCCCGCCTTACAAAAGACAGCCTGAACGCAAACGAGGCGGCTTCCCTCATCGTTGAACTTAGCGGAAGCGGAAACCTCAACCTTATAGAAAACCCTGTGGTTTCCTTCCCTCCTGATTTCGAGAGATATGATGCGAAGAGTACCAATAACTTCTCCAACTCCATCGAGGGTTATTCCGGAAAGAAAACCATTGAATATCCTTTCATTCCAAGAGGTGAGGGTGTATATCAGATTCCTCCGATCCATTACTCTTACTTCGATCTCGGCCAGAGGCAGTACAGGACCCTGTCTACAGATACCATTACAGTGAAGGTCGGCAAGGGAACTTCCCAGAATACCGGCGGAATGTATATCCCGCAAACCCAGAAAACGGTCAGCAATCTTGGTGAGGATATCCGCTACATCAAGACCGGCCTTCCAAAATTGAATGGAGAGAATTTCCTGGTGTTCAATTGGATTTATTACGTCATAGCTGCAATACTGGCAGGTCTGTTTTTCCTTGTCACCAAGCTGATGAAAGACAGGATCGCCCTCAGGAAGGATGTTGTTCGCAGCCGTAACCGCAAGGCTAACAAGGTTGCACGCCAGAGGCTGAAACAAGCCCAGACATTCCTGTCCCAGAACAAGGTTCAGGAGTTCTATGAAGAGCTCCACAAGGCCATCCTGGGTTATACGGCAGATAAACTGTCTATACAGCGGTCTGATCTTCAGAGGGACATCATTCAGGAAACTTTGCTTTCCAAGAATGTTCCCGAGGAGGATGTCAAGGACCTGATAGCCCTGCTGGACGATTGCGAGATGGTGCGCTATTCTCCTGAAGGAGCTGCCGGAGCAATGGATGCGCAGTACCGCAAGGCAGCTGAACTTATTTCCGGATTCGAGAATAAATTGTAAAGGATATGGAGATGAAAAGGATTTTATTGGCAATAGCGCTTGTTTGTTTGTCGGCATCTGTCTGGGCTCAGGAAACCGAAGCTCCGAGAAGCCAGTCCTCAATCTGGAAAAGCGCTGAGGATGCCTATGCCGTTGGAGATTACGATGGTGCAATAAGGAATTACGAGACTCTTTGCAAGGAAGGCGCTGTTTCTTCTTCTCTCTTTTACAATCTTGGCAACGCTTATTATCGCAAGGGAAGTGTCGGAAAAGCCATTCTCAATTATGAAAGAGCCCTGAAACTTGACCCTGCTGACCAGGACGTTAAGCACAATCTGGAAATGGCCAGGCTCCAGACCCTGGACAAGATAGATTCAGTCCCTCAGTTCATATTGGTGGAGTGGGTTAAAAACCTGCGTAATAAACTATCCTCCAACGCCTGGGCCATTGTATCACTGATATTCCTCGCCATATCCGTTGCCTTGCTTCTGCTTTGCAGGTTCGGTCGTTCAACTTCATCCAGGAGGCTTTATTTCATCATCGCGATGGTTATGCTGGCCCTTACCCTGTTCAGTTTCCTCTTCTCCCTTAGCCTGGCAAGGCAGGCTACCGGAAATGACACTGCGGTGGTGGTTGAAAACATCGGGAGCGTGAAGAGTTCCCCTGCAGCTGGAGGCAACAGTATCTTCGTACTTCACGAGGGAACCAGGGTAAAGATCCTTGAAAAGGTTGAGCAGTGGAGCAAGATCGAGATCCAGGACGGCCGCCAAGGCTGGATAAAAACCTCTGACATAGAAGTTATTTAAACAATTTTATATGTATTTCAGGAAGATTATGTTGACTGTGGCTGTCTTGATGACGGCTGCAGTTGTTTTGTTTTCCCAGCAGATAAAGGATGGGACTTATTCGGGAGTAAGGATTCCGGCAAAGGCGGACGGAAGCCTTAAGTTTGCGGTAATGAGCGATGTCCACATTTCGGTAGGGACACCCGCAGAAAAGGGGACATTGGATTGTGTGGAGGATATTAACAAGGATCCTGAAATACAATTTGTGCTGATAACGGGAGACATCGCAAACTTCGGTTCGGATGATGAGATAACCTCGGCCAAGAATATATTCGACCATCTGAAGATGCCGTGGTTCATAGTTCCCGGTAATCACGATGCAACCTGGAGTGAGAGCGGAACCAATTCCTTTACCCGTATATTCGGATACGAAAGGTTTGAGTTTGAGGCAGGTGGAATAAAGTTCCTTGGAACGCCATGCGGCCCGAACATCAGAATGGCACCGGCGCTGGTGCCAAGGGAGAGCATGCTGTGGCTGGAAGACCAGATAGAAAAGATGCCTGAATCACAGCCTCTGTTTTTCGTGAACCATTATCCTATGGACACTTCACTGCTAAAATATGACAATGTGCTTGAACTTCTGAAGAGGAAGAACATTCAGATGGTATTCTCGGGGCACTGGCACGTTGACAAGGCGATGGAATATGAGGGGATTCCTGGAGTTATTATACGTTCGACACTGGCAACGGCAAAGGGAGACAAGGGATATGTCATCGCGGAGTTAAAGGGGTCTCTGATTACTTTCCAGGATAAGATAGTAGGCAAGAAGGAACCTGGTAAGGTATGGTACACCGTAAGGCTGAGCCAGGGCAAGGCTTATCCGGATAACATTGTATATGAACATCCCAAGAATGATTTCAATGCACGGTTCCCTCAGGTGAAGGAAGTGTGGCGGTATGAAAACAATGCGGACATAGGAAGCGCGGCGGCAATCTGGAGGAAGAAGGGGCTTGTTTTTCCTGGTGTTGGCTTCAATGCCCTTCCGTCGGTTTCCGGTGGAGTGCAGGAAGGGGATATCGTGATATTCGCCGACGAGGCAGGAATGATTTACGGCCTGGATGCCGTTTCCGGCACCAAGAAGTGGGAATTCAAGACAGAAGGAAAGATCTTCTCGACCCCGGCGGTTTCCGGAGATTATGTCGTGGTGGGAAGCTCGGACAACAACATCTACTGCCTGAATCCTGAAAACGGCAAATTAAGGTGGAAATTCCCTTGTGCAAAGTCTGTACTCGGAAGCGCCAATATCTTCAAGGAAACGGTCTATATCGGGGCATCAGACGGCGTTTTCAGGGCTATAAACCTCAAGACCGGAAAACTTGTGTGGGAATATGACAAGATGAAGAGCTTCGTGGTAAGCCGCCCTTATGTGGACAAGGACCAGGTTGTCCTCGGCGACTGGGGAAACTGCCTCTATTCCTTTTCTCCTAAAAACGGAAAGGTGCAGTGGATATGGAAGACTCCGAAGAGTGTGAGGAATTACTCTCCGGCCCAGGTCTGGCCGGTTAAATCAAAAGGCAAGATTTTCATAGTGACCCCGGACAGGATCAGCTATGCAATAGATGCTGCTTCAGGAAAGACGGTTTCAAGTGTCTACGGCGGAAGGGAGGCCATAGGTCTTTCTCCTTCAGGTGGAGAATACTACATCAAATGCATGAAGGATACCGTAAGGGCTTACTCCACAGATAATCTGAAGACCGCCTGGCAGACCATAACCGAATACAAGTATGAGATAGCTCCGTCTCCGATTACCGTGAAGGAAAATGTCGGGAAGGACGGCCTCGGGCTTCTTTTCATCTCCACGGACAAGGGCAATGTCTTTGCTCTCAACTGCTCAGACGGAAGCGTGGCCTGGCAGCACAAAGTTGCTGGAGCCCTTGTCAACTATGCCCTCCCAATAGGAAACAACACCATCCTTGTAAGCACAATGGACGGTGTTGTCTCTCTCCTTGAGTATTAAAGTGTCTACTTATCCTCCACGGTTATCCTCGTAGATGATGTGTGAGCCGTATATTCAGGAGCATACGCGCACTGGAGGGTTGCAAGTCCAACCTCGTATTCTCCAGGACGGCTTGCCCTGTAGTTGACTTCCAGAACATAGGTTCCCTTGCCCAGAGAGTAGAAGAAGAAGTTTGTGGAAGCATCCTTGATTTCCTCGTAGTAGCCCGTGCCGCCTCCGTAGTGGTAGCCTGAAAGCTGGGTCATCGGCTCGAAGCAAGCTCCTCTCTGTTCCTTGAGCTGGACGAAGTCCATCCTGCGGTCTATCTTTATCACCATTCTTGCGGTAACCACATCGCCGACCTTTATGACAGCACCGTTCTTTATAGGCTCGAGGGTATAGGCCAAAGCACCGTTATCCTTGTTTCCGCTTTCAGAAACCTTGTTGACTCTCTTGACGAAGAGTTCCTTGGTTATGCTCATTTCCTTTCCGCCGTTATCCTTGACGTTGGACATCTTCTCGAAGAAGGTTGCATAGGCGGCTCCCCAGGCAATGCCCTTGTCTTTCTTCTCGACGGTTATGGTCCTGGCATCAGTGGCCTCGCTGTCGGTGTAGGCTCTCTTTATGTAGTTCAGTCCAGGGATAGGGGCGTTGCCTTCCTCGTCCGGCTTGTTGGTGGAAACGGTTCTGCCGGCAAAAGTCAGGTCTGCAACTCCCTCGCTTGCAAGCCAGTTGTCTCCACGGGCCAGCAGGGCGAAGATAGCGTCTGCGGTCAGGGTTGAAGTTCCCCACATCTGTGTCTGCTTCTGCTTGAGGAGCCAGATCTTCATCTCTTCCACGGTCTGCATGTCGCCGGCAACCTGGTCGAAGGCCTCGATTGCGGCAACCTGGGCGTTGAGGTTAAGGCTTCCCCAGCGGTAAGGGTTCTCGTTGAAGGCGAAGTACATTCCCATTTCTTCAGAGCTTGTCAGATGCTCCCTGATGGACTGGATATACTCGTCAGCGAGCTTCTGCTTTCCGTTGGCCTTCAGGACAACCGCAGCCATGCTCTTTTCCTGCATATCCTGGCTCTTCGGAACTTCGGCCACCTTGTTCAGGAAGAAGTTGTACATTGTCTTCCTGTTCTTAGGAACGATGTCCGCAGGAGTCTTGCCATCTGCCTGGGCTTCAAGGGCTACCAGGTAGAGGTACTTGAGTATGAAGTAGGAGACACCTTTGGTCTTGACCTTCTCCTTCATTATCCAGTCGTATTCTTTCTGGGCCTCGTTGTGCATATAGGCAAGTCCCTTGCTGTGCATCTGCTTGCGGGCTCCGTCAAGATTTTCTCCGGTCAGTATCCTGAGCCTGATGTCCTGGGTGAGCACGTATTCCGTAATCCAAGGGCTGGATTCCATTCCCTTGAACCAGGTCCATCCGCCGTCTCCCATCTGGAGTTCGCCGAGTTTCTTTATTGCCTTGTCGCCGATGTTGCGGATATTCATCACGTCGAACAGGGTAGAGATCATATTCTTCTGGTCTTCCTCGCTCTTGGCTTCAAGCACCCAAGGAGATTCGCTCAGGAGTATTGTCTTCAGTTCCTGGTTTTTCTGCAGGTTGCTCAGCAGGGTTTCCTTGTTCTGGCCGCTCTTCTTCCAGGCCTCGTAAACGCTCTTGATCTTTGGCTGGGAGTTGGCGATCTTGCTTGCCAGGACGTTTGCGTACAAGGCGTTGGTCCAGCAGATTGCGCAGTCGTCGTCCGGCTCGGCCAGAGATGGCAGCGCCTGGATTGCGTACCATGCAGGATTGCCGGTAAACTCGATGGTCAGGGTCTTCTTTGTCGCCGACGGGCTATGGTGGTTGAACAGGCTTTCCAGGGAGAACTCCTTCTTCTGCTCGCCTCTTATCGGAAGGGCTACGCTTTCAACAATCCTTACCTTGTCGCTGAGAACTGCCAGGGAGTGCTGCTCGCCGTCTGAGAATTCTCCACCCTCTGCGATTATCCTTACTCCAATCACATCGTAAGTGTCCTCTACCGGGAAGCTGAAGCTAACCTTGGATGTCTTGCCGGCGGCTGCGCTTACCTTCTTGCTTTCTGAATGGAATACCTTTTCGGTGGCAATGTCGAACAGCTCGAACCTGACATTTGCCTCAATGTCCTTCTCAGACAGGTTTGTCAAGGCTGAAGATATGGTGGTGATGTCTCCGTTGCGCAGGAAACGAGGCATGTTAGGAGCGATCATGAAGTCTTTCTTGGCCTCGATCTCATCCTGCAGATATCCGGTCTTCAGGTCCTTGGTGTGGGCCATGGACATGAATCTCCAGCGGGTGAGGCTTTCAGGAAGGGTGAAGCTGATGGCCACGTTTCCGTCCTTGTCGGTGACAAGCTGAGGAAGGAAGAATGCGGTCTCGTTGAAGTTGGTCCTGAGCTGAGGCTCCTGCTCCTGTTCCTTGGCTTGAGGCTGGGCCTCGTCGTCCTGTCCTTTTGCTGCAGCGTCCTCTTGAACTGGCAATGTTTCGTTAGCAGAGTCGGCGTTCTTTGCATAAGCCATAGGAGCCGCGGAATCTTCAACAACCATAGCGTCATACAACACAGTTCCCGATTTTGCGCCCAATGCCCTGTATATAACGTGCCTGCGTCTGCCGGAAATAATGTAAGGAAGATTGATGAACGTGTCAAAATCAAGATCCGGAACATATACCCTGAGGTTTGGAGAGTAGTTCATTCCAAAGAAGCCGAGTTTGGTGGACTGCCAGTTGGCGTATGTCAGATGGCGAGGGTAGTAGCGGGAGATAGTGCTCAGGTAGTGGCTTCTTATCTTGTCCAGAGAAGCGTCGTACATAAGAGCAAGCACTTCTGCGTCCGCCGGTTTTCCGTCAGGGCCCACAACGTTCAGGGTCCACTGTTCAGCCTGGCCCGGAATCAAGGTGTTGCGGAATACGCTCCACTTGAGTCTCAGTCGGTTGTCAGGACTAGGCTTTGTGACAACGTATGAGGTCTGGAAGAACTGGTCGTCTCTTACCATCCTGAAGTAAATGCTGGCTCCGTCCTTGTACTCAGGAATGTAGGCAAAGTTCTTCTCCAGCAGCTTGTCGCTCAGGCGGAATACCTTGCTCTCCACGTTCTTGCCGTCTGAATACACGTCCATATAGATAACGGCATCCTTCTGGGAGGTTCCGAACCAGATCTTGTCCCCGTCGCGATAAGTCCACAGATAGCTTCCTTCCAGAGGCTTTCCGTCCTTTACGGAGAACATTGCAAAGGATGTTTCTCCTTCGCAAACCTCACCCTTGTCGTCCTTTACGGAGTAGGTGATTATGTATCTTCCGGATGGCAGGGCCTTCCAGTCGTCCATATTCACCGATGTGTTGGACTGGACCTTTCCTTCCTTGACCTTGTCGCCCTTCTCTCCTTTGTTGTCTTTCCAGAGAGTGTAAGACACTTCCTTTGCAAGCTCGGTTCCGTCGAGGTTGGTAACGCTCATCCTGATCAGGATGTCTTTCTCCTTGTCTATCTCCTTGCCCACGGCGCAGCGTACAACAAGGCTCTTCTTTCCAACGTAAACGCTGGTAGAAGTGCTCTGGGTTTCTCCGGCGGCATTGGTTACGTCTATCTTAACCTGATAAGAGCAGTAGCTGCTGGAGTACCTGTCATCGTCTTCTTCGTCCATCGGCACAAGGGTTACAGGAACCTTTACATTTCCCAGTTCGTCGGTCTTGGCCTCACCCTCTTGCAGAATGGTTTCGTTAGACATTCTCCACCAGCTCCACTTGCGGCGGGTGACGGTGTACTTGACGTCTGCCTCATCCAGAGGAACGCCGGAGAAAGTCTTGGCATTGGCCTTCACCTCAATCTGGTCGCCGAACTTGTAGCTTCCCTCAATCCTGTCTGCCCTCACTTCAAACGTAGGCCTCTTGTATTCCTCCACGCTGATGGTTGTGGCGTCATAAGTGAAATCACTGTCCTGAACCTCAATTCTGTAAGTGCCCATAAGGCCGGATGTCGGAACCTGGAGAGAGGTTTCAAACGAGCCGTAGACATTTGTCTTGACTTCTTTCTTGTCAACAGTCTCGCGATTATGGTTTTTCAGGATGACCGTGTAGGCCTTGCCTTCAATTATGCCTGCATCTTCTCCTTTACACCAGTAGGAGATGCCTTTTACGTACACTGTCTGGCCAGGGCGGTAGATAGACCTGTCTGTGAGCAGATGGAGCTTGTCGCTTTTCTCATCTTTTGATCCACGGTACTGCTCGTGAAGGTAAACAGAAGTTTTAGGCATGTAGATGTCGCTGCCCAGTTCGGCTTTCAGGCTGACATTAGGGTTGAAGCCCTTGAAGTCTTCGTCTTTTTGGACAAAGATGGTCTTTCCGTCCTTGTCGCTGATTTTCTCCAATATCTGGCTGTCATCCCTGCTGTTTGACTTGTACTTGGTCATTAAAACCTTCGCTCCCTGAATCGGCTGTCCGCTTAGGCGGTCTACAACAATCACTTCCAGATTCCTGTCTTTCCAGTTGTTGTACATCAGCTTCATCCGTCCCACTCTCATAATGTCCCAGTTGAAGATTTCATGCTTTGCAGCCACGGCCTTGAAGGTATATATTCCAGGTTCGGACGGAATCTGGAACTGTACGCTCTTGTATGTAGTCTTGTAGTCGGCCGGCCTTTCCAGAGGGTAGGTGACGGTAGAAACCACGGCGCACTTTTTCAAGTCTTCATCCTTGAGCTTGTGAGTTTGGCCTTTGTTGATAATATCGTGAAGACTCTCAGGAATCTTGTAGATGATGATATCCACTTTGTCAAGGTTATTGTGGCCGATATTAACCTCTCTCTCCTGTCCCGGATAAGCAAAGCTCGGAAGCGATAAATTGACGTATGGCTTGAGGATGTTCTCCTTGATTTCCTTCAGATACTCCGTCCTCTTGTAGCCGGAATAATTCTTCAAGCCCATTTCGCAGTACTCCATAGCCTTGGCCGGATTCTCTCCTTTAAGATTTTGCGCCAGTTCTATGAGGATTTCGGCGCAGGTCTGTCTGGCCTTGACTTTTTCATCGCTGAGAAGCTCCTCCAGAGACTTCACGTACTCTTCAGTTTTTTCTCTGTATGAGAGCCTTCTCTGCAGCATGTCCATAGAAGACAAAATGTAGGCGTCGGTGTTGCCGGCATTCAGGTAGGAAATAATGGTACGGCTCTCAATCTCGTTTATCCTGTCACTGACGGCCTTCTTGTCCTTTGCCACATTTTTTATATCCCCGAGGGATGAAATTGCCCTTTGCGTGATAATGTGGAGCAGATCGTGATTATAATACTCACCTTGCTTATGCTGTTCAACGAAAGGAATGAACTTGGAGTTGTCTGCCTTCCTGAGAGCATCGATGTCGAATAGGGAGGCATTGACGTTGTCCAGCACGGTCTTGACGAACTTCATGCTGCCCCACTGCTCCACATCTGGGGTGTCTTCTCCGCCGTCTATGTTGGTTCTCTCGTTGATTTCCCAGGAGTTGCCCTCTGCATAATTGGAATAGATGGATGCTATGCAGCTGTGCAGCACCATCTTGGTGACAGGATCCTTTTCATCCTTCGCCCAGTTTTCCAATTCTTTAAGGTTGGAATACATGGTATCGGGAGTGATACTGGTCTTCTTGTCTACTCTATAGAACCAGGCTTTCAGAAGCTGGCCTTTATTGCCTTCTTTCCGTGCCTTGGCGAGAATCTTGTCGCAGATTTCCACCACTGTCTTAGGGTGGTCTTTTCTGTCAGCCTCCTTGACTTGCTTCCAGAGCTGGTCGTAAGACTCGTTCTGAAGAGAAGGGGAACTGAAACCGAATCCTAATGTTGCCATTATAATAAGGATTAAGGTTAATAGATGAGTTTTCATAAAGATTGTTTTTATGTATTAACAAAATTAGCAATTATCACCAATTATGCCAAAAAGCCGTTTTTTTCATCCGCGAAGGATATATTGATAGAAAAATGATGATTGGGACAAAAAACCTATCTTTGCCACCGGCTTAAAAATGAAAAGGATAATTATCGCGATAATAACAGGTGCGGCGCTTCTTGCGTCAGTTCCCTCCATTGCCCAGGAGACTCCCAAAGTGGATACTTTGAGCCCTGTTACGGTGGTGGCTCAGAGGATTGTCAGGGAGATAGCCCCGGTGCAGTATCTTGCGGGAGAACAGATGAGAAGGCTCACGTCATATTCCGTGGCCGATGCCATCCGTTATTTCTCCGGAGCCCAGATAAAGGACTACGGCGGAATCGGCGGACTCAAGAGCGTGAACATCCGTTCCCTTGGCAGCCAGCACGTGGGGGTGTTCTACGATGGCCTGGAGATGGGGAACGCTCAGAACGGTATCGTGGACCTTGGCCGATTCAGCCTGGACAACCTTGAGGCAGTTTCCGTCTATAACGGGCAGAAAAGTGCGATTTTCCAGAGCGCCAAGGATTATGCCAGCGCCAGCGCGGTTTATCTCCAGAGCAAGATTCCTGTATTTTCACCGGGGAAGAAAGACAACCTGAGCCTGGGTTTCAAGACTGGATCCTTCGCCCTAGTCAATCCTTCCGCCTTCTGGGAGCACAAGTTCAGCGACAGGCTGTCCCTGAGCGCTTCTGCCGAGTATATGCACACTAACGGACGCTACCGCTTCACATACGCTACCAAGGGCGGTTACGATACTACCGCTTACCGCCATAACGGGGATGTCAGGATGGAAAGGGTCGAGATGGGGCTTTTCCGTTTCATAGAAGGAGGCCACTGGAAGGTCAAGGCCTATTTCTACGATTCTGAAAGAGGATATCCGGGAGCCAGCGTCAGGGAGGAGCCGGGCCGGTTCCGTCACCAGGACAGGCAGTGGGACCGTAACTTCTTCCTCCAAACGCAGTTCAAGAAGGAGTTCAGTCCGCGTTACAGCCTGCTGTTCAACGGGAAATACGCCTACGATTATCTTCATTACCTTTCTGATCCGAGGGAAGATGTGACCACGATGTACATCAACAGCCATTTCCGCCAGAATGAGGTCTATGCGTCGTTGGCCCATCTTTTCAATATTACAAAATGGTGGAGCCTTTCACTTTCTGACGATATCCAGTACAACAAGCTGAACGCTGACCTTACGGGCTTCATATATCCCAACAGGTTCACTTTCCTTAATGCCGCTGCCACTTCCGTTTCCCTGGAGAGGTTCAAATTCCAGGCAAGCCTACTCTATACTTATGTGAAAGACCGTTCAAAATACGAGTCCGCCCATTTCTCCACAGACGGCAAGTTCACTCCAACCTTAATCGCATCATACCGCCCGTTCAGAGGCATAGGTTTGGATATCAGGGCGTTCTATAAGAGAGTTTTCCGCCTTCCAACCTTCAACGACCTCTACTACACCTTTGTGGGAAACATTAACCTGAAACCTGAATCCACCACGCAGTATAACCTTGGGGCAGTCTTTAGCCACAAGTTCAACTCAGGCTTTTTCAAAACCCTTGACGCCAGTCTGGACGTTTACTATAATACCGTCAAGAACAAGATAGTTGCCGTTCCTTCTTCAAACCAGTTCCGCTGGACGATGCTGAATTTCGGGCGTGTCGAAATCAAGGGACTTGACGCTTCCGCCCAGACATCATTCTCAACCGGAGACGTGGAGTGGAATACCAGAGTAAACTATACCTACCAGAGAGCTGAGGATGTGACGGACAAGACCAGCCAGTGGTACAGGGGCCAGATACCATATATCCCTTGGCATAGCGGAAGCGTTGTTGTTACCGCAGACTGGAGAAAGTGGGCTCTTACCTATAGCTTCATCTACACTGGAGAAAGATATGAGTCTGTAGCCAACATCGTGGAGAATTATTCTCCTGCCTGGTATACCCACGATATGGGAATTACCCGCAGCCTTTCCATCGGCCCGAAGAACAGGGAACTTAAGATCACTCTGGAAATCAATAACATCCTCAACCAGCAGTATGAGGTAGTCCAGTGCTATCCTATGCCTGGCACCAATGTTAAGCTGAAACTTGTAGTTGACCTTTAGTCACGATTCCTTATCTTTGCCGACATGAAATTTGCAATCAGGATAATTGCAACGTTTGCTTTGGCAATGCTTCTTTTCGCCTGTGGCGGAAAGCCGGTGAATCCCACACCTAAACCGGGGCCTTCCATATCCTTGGAAAGCCAGGCTGTTACGGTAAAGGTTGGAAAGAGCATAACCATAACTCCAACATATTCCAACGCTGATGGGGCTACATTCAGCTGGACCATAGACGGCAAAGTGATTTCCACCCAAAGGAACCTTACCTTCTCATCCTCCACCCCGGGTGTCTTTTACGCCAAGATTACCGTCACCAACTCCAATGGAAGCGCTTCCAGGGAGGTGAAGATAACCGTCGCTGAGAAACTTCCTCCGGTGATAGGAATGGCTGTCCCGCAGGGCGGATTCTCCATCCTCAAGGGTTCTGAACACGAGTTTGCCCCGGTAGTTACCAACACTGATGGAGCGACTTACAGCTGGAGTGTGGACGGAGCAGAGGTTTCAACTTCCAAAGACTACAAGTATTCTGCATCCCAGACGGGCACCCATAACTTCAAGTTCACCGCCAAGAACGAGGATGGGCAGGCTTCTCTGAGCTTTACGGTAAAGGTTCTTGACGAAAAGGATATGCCATTCAGATGGGGCTTTGAATCAGATACATATAACTACTCCACAGGAAGAAGCATAAGGATTCTCATCCGCGACTTGGAAAATGCCTTTGATGCCAAAATCATCTGGAAACTCGACGGGACCGAGGTCCAGAATTCCGCACAGCCTTACTATGTCTGCTCAGAGGGGGCCATCGGCAAGCATACGCTCACAGTCACTATGACAAATTCCTACCGCTCCCAGTCCAAGACTTTGACCATAAATGTCTGCCAACCAGAAG
>JAEEGJ010019893.1_pt1 | contig 14706 bp, 6 predicted proteins | sample 8958761 | NCBI WGS metagenome assembly JAEEGJ01 (sample SAMN16246546, study PRJNA631951) | gut metagenome | biome: gut microbiome; feature: rumen; material: RS-attached | host: Bos | place: Iran: Karaj | collected 2018-10 | reverse complement strand
ATTCAGTGTCTTCCTCGAGGGTGACGTTGAACACGGTCTGGTTCACCGTGGAGAAGGTCTGGTCGGCATAGCCGATGCAGGAGATGTTGATGTTGGCGCCGGCAGGGACGTTGAGACGGAAAGTACCGTTAGCGTCAGTCACAGCACCAATGGAGGCATTGCCGACGACGACAACCGCCGCTCCGACGATCGGAGCGCCGTTCGCATCGACAACCGTTCCGCTGATGGCGCGGTTCTGGGCGGTAGCGACCGTACCCAGCAGGCCCGCTGCGATGATCATCACAGCGGCGGCCATTCTTGCAAAAAATTGCCTTGTCATAAAAGCGTTGATTTGGTTAGTAAAATATGGTTTAAAAAGTTTTTGTGCTATCCAACTCAACGCAAAAATACCCTTTTATATAGGAGCGGACTTTCAAAACGCGACCGAAAACAACCATAAATCAACCATTATCCAGTCTTTTGGGGAACGCCCCGGAGAAGCAGCGCGTTTTTTAATAGGGTTTGACTCAATTTTGAAAGATTTTTTGCTAACTTGCGTCACCAAAGAACGAATAATGAAAAAAACGATCCTGTTCGTCCTCCTTCTGACGGTAACCCTGATCGGGCGGACACAAAACATATCAGTCCAGTTTCGAAATTTCAGCACCGACGACGGTCTTCCCGACAATTCGGTCCGCGCCATCTTCCAAGACAGCGACGGACTTATATGGTTATGTACGCGCGAGGGCATCTGCATGTACGACGGCCTGCATTTCAAGCAGCTGGAAGATCCGTCCTGCGATATCCTGAACGGACTTGCGATGGCCGTGGCGGAAGATTCCCAGCACCGGCTCTGGTTCATCACCACCCGAGGCATCGGATTCCACGACTTGACGACCGGGGAGACCCGGACGGTCCGCCGCAACATTTCTGGCGGACTGGTCGGTGCGGCCGGGATCGCCGTGGACCGGAACGGGATGGTCTGGTTTGCCAACGAGGACATCTTTTACTGGGATCCCACCCTTGAAACACTGGTGGACTACTCCCCCGTCGCCCCTTTCCGAAGCTACACGGTCGTGGCCGACAGCAACGGCAGCGCATGGTTCCTTTCCACCAGCGGTGACCTGTACCGATTCAACACCATCAGCAGCAGTTTTGAACGAATCCGGCGCGGTGCGGGCGAACGGTTCTCCCGCCAGGACATCGTTTCGGACGGGGCCGGCCACATCCTTTCCTCCGCTCCGGGCGGCATCGTCCTGTCGACCGACATCTTCACCAACGCTACCACGACGCTTTACCGGACCGACAACGGAGAAATCCGGTGCATCGTCCCCGAACCTGACGGACGGTGCTGGCTGGGCACCGACCACGGCATCGTCCTCGTGGACGGAGACAAGCGCCAGGTTTTCACCCACAACCGGTCCAATCCGGACTCCATCGCCGGAGAAGACATCTGGTCGATGCTCCTGGATCGTCAGGGAAACCTCTGGGCAGGCATGTTCTACAACGGCCTGGCCCTGCACCGGAGCCCCAGGAATCTCGTATCCCGGCATCTGGGCCGGCGCTCCGGCGGCGATCTTCCCGGGGACATGATCCGTCCGGTCGTCACGGTCGATGACAGCCATATCCTGGCCGGCGCCGAGGACGGCGGCCTGGCCCTGCTGAACCTCGCGGACGACACCGTCGAGGACCTTACTTTCCCCGGACCGGGCGGCGCTCCCCTCAACGTCCAGGGCCTGTGCCTGGACGGGAACGACCTCTGGATCGCCACCTTCGGCAACGGCGCCTACCGGATGGATTTTCCGACCCGGACTATCCGCAAGAGCTATCTGTCCGACCTTTCCGCGGCCACGATCGCCAGCACCCGCAACGGTGACATTTACCTGGGGACGACCTCCGGCCTGTATCGGTATGACCGGGCGGCGGACCGCTTCCAGTCGTGTCCCGAATTCGGCAGCGCCTTCATTCACACCCTGTTCGAGGATTCCAGGGGCAATCTCTGGGTGGGGACATACGGAAACGGCGTCTGGACCGGAAAAGACGGAGATTACCGGCATATCACCCAGAACGACACGGAATTCGGTCTGACTTCCGACTACATCACCTGCATCCGCGAGGACAGCCGCCACCGGCTCTGGGTGCTCACGGAAACGGGTGGTGCCTGCTTCGCCGGACTGGACGAAATCGCTTCCGGAACCTTCCGGTTCAGGTCTCTCTCCCGTCGGAATGGACTCCCCTCCTCCATCGCCTGCTGCATCACAGAAGACCTGGACCAGGTTCTCTGGCTCTCCACCACGCACGGCATTGTAAAACTCGATCCGGAGACCCTCGCCTTCCGGGAAATCTATCAGGAAGAACACGGCAACACGATGAACCAGTTCTCCTACGGTTCCGCCTGTTCCACGTCCAGCGGCCGCCTGTTTTTCGGAAGCAGCCGCGGGCTGATCGGTTTCACCCCTTCCGAGCGGTCCAACCGGCAGCCGTTGAAACTGTTCATCACCGAAATCTCCGCCAACGGACCGAACGGCATCTACTCCGTGACCGAGGAAGGGAAATCCACCCTCCACACCCAGAAGATCCGCCTCCGCTACAAGGACATCTCCTCCCTGACCATCCGTTTCGCGGCCCCGGACTTCCAGTCCTCCCGGACCGGCCTGTTCAGGACCGTCCTGGAAGGCAAGCGCCGTTCCATCCAGAGTTACAATTCCTCCGGGGAAACCACCTATACGGATCTTGCCCCCGGAAAATACCAGTTCCGGGTGAACGGCGTCGGCGCCCGCAGGGAGGCGTTCCGCGCCCTGGACATCGAGATTGTTCCGCCTTTCTACCGGTCCAAGTTCGCCATCCTGCTGTATCTGATCGCGCTGACCGTCATCCTGTATCTGGCGGCCAAGCAATGGGACTTCTTCCGGCAGCTGAAGATGACCCGCCAGGTGGAACGCCTGCAGGCCCAGACGGAAAAGGAACTCTATGATGCGAAGATCAACTTCTTCACGAACATCACCCACGAGATCCGTACCCCGCTGTCCCTCATCAAGATGCCGCTGGACAAGATCATCTCCAGCGGAAACTATACGGAGAGCAACCGTCATGAACTCCTGACAATGCAGGCGAACACGGACCGCCTCCTGAGCCTCACGAACCAGCTTCTGGACCTGAGGAAAATGGAGAAGATGGAGGTCAAGCCCACCTTCCTCCCGAACGACCTCGCCGCCCTGGTCCGCAAGACCTGCGACCGGTTCGCCCGGATGGCGGAAGACCAGCACATCAAGATGGATATCTCACTTCCGGAGGCTCCTTTCATGGTGGACTGCGCCGGGGAAATGGTGGACAAGATCGTCGGAAACCTGATTTCCAACGCCTGTAAATACGGAAACGGCCACGTCCGCGTCGGCCTGGAGCCGCTGCCGGACGGCGAGCGCGTCCGTGTCCGCGTAGACAGTGACGGAGACCGCATCCCTGACTATGACGCGGAGCAAATCTTCGAGAAATTCTACCAGGGACGTCCTGCCCGTCAGGGTAAGGGTACCGGTCTCGGACTCCCCTATGCCCGCAGCCTAGCGGTCCTCCATGGGGGTTCCCTCACCCTGGACCGCTCCGTGAAGGATTTCAACTCCTTCGTCCTGGAACTGCCCATCCATCAGGAAACCATGGTGGAGATTCCGGCCGCCCGCGAGAAAGAGGAATCCGAGGAAACGCCCGCCGCCATCGACAATCTCCTCCACACCGTCCTCGTAGTGGAAGACGATCCGGAAATGCGGGGATATCTTGCAAAAGAACTGTCGGAACAATACAACGTCCTTGTGGCCCCCAACGGCGAAGATGCGCTTCAATCGGTTGAGAACCAGCGGGTTGACCTGATTGTCAGTGACATCATGATGCCAGGCATCGACGGCATCGCCCTGTGCAACCGGATCAAGTCCACCACCGAATACTGCCACATCCCGGTCATCCTCCTGACGGCGGCCGTGGGCATGGAAACCCGGATCGACACCCTGGAAGCCGGTGCGGACGGCTATATCGAGAAGCCGTTCGCCATCGAACTGCTGCTGGCGAACGTCGCCAACCTGTTCAAGAACAGGGAGATCGCTAACCGCCAGTTCACCCAGTCTCCGCTCACCCACTTCAATTCCATGGTGACGGGCGGCATGGACCAGGAATTCATGGAACGGCTGCATGACACGGTGATGAAACACCTGGCCGAACCCGACCTGAACATCGAGACGCTCACGTCCGAACTCGGCACCAGCAAGTCCACCCTCTACCGCAAAGTGACGGCCAACACGGGCCTCAACATCAATGAGTACATCCGTGTCAGCCGTCTCAAAAAGGCTGCGGAAATGCTGTCCAGCCAGAAATACCGGATCAGCGAGGTGGCGTACATGACCGGCTTCTCATCGCCGTCCTACTTCGCCACCTGCTTCCAGAAACAGTTCAACGTCTCGCCGTCCGCCTTCCTGAAAAACCTGAAAGGCTAGTTCGCCTCCACGTTCCGGAAGGTTTCTCCGAAGATCAGATAGCCGACATTGCCGGCGATGGTGCCCTCGTTCTGACCCCAGAGGAAGGGCCAGTCGTCGTAGTTCTCGAAGTGGTCGGGCTGCCGGAACAGGAGGCCGGGAGCCATGTTGCCGGGGATGAAGGAGAAGTCCGCACGGTTGTTCCCGTAGAAGACCTGCTTGGGACGGGCCGCACCGACGGCGGCAACCCAGGAGTAGTTGTGGTACGGATGGCAGCCGAAGAGCCAGGAAGGGGCCTTGTAAATATGCTCCTTGCCGATAATGTCCGGATAATGGCGGTGCGCGTTGCACACGGTGGTGCCGAAACCGGTCACCTGGCCGCCGCCCGCCCAGTTGCCGAGGCCGATGGGCACACCGTAAGGATTCTGTTCCTCCAGTTGCAGGATATAGTCGCGATACTGCTCCACATAGGGGCGGAGTTTCTCCTTGTAAGCCTCATCCAGGTACGGAACCGCATCCAGGGCGGCGCTGATGGCGCCCATCGGCATCCGCTCCAGGGCCGGCCACACGGCGGCGGTGAACTGCTCCAGATACTTGGGATCCTTGGTGGAAACATACAGCTGGAGTGCGGTGGAGAAGTTGCCGCCCTGGTTCATCCGGCGGCGGTTGCGGGACGTGGTGTCGGTCGCCATCAGCTTCGTGCCTTCCTCCTGGAGACGGATAGACTGCTTCAGCGCGCGCTGCGCCAGACCCGGGTTCCGGTCGGCCAGAACGCGGCTGGCGGCGGCAAACATCGTCGCGGCCTGCAGATCGAGGCCGGGATTACGGCTGGTAAAGGCCCACATGTCGTCCGGCGTACCGCTGGACTTTCCGTCTGCGGACTTCTGATAGGGCTTCAGGCGCGGGTCATAATGCAGACCGTCCGTAATGCCCGAGGCATCGCCCAGATGGTGGTAATTGTCCAGGACCGAATTGGAGAGAGTCTGGGCCATATGGCCGATCTGTTCGGCCTGCGCCACGAGGTTCAGGACACCGTGCTCAATGTACTGGAGGATATCCGGGACACCGTCAGGACGATGGAGTTCCACATAACGCTGCTCCTCGCTGACGAAGGTCTCGTCACGCTCCGAGCGGAACTGCTCCCACAGGGTGATGAGATTCTGGACCACGCTGATGTTGGAGCCCGTCTCGATGTCGAAGTCGCCGGCATCGAAATAACCGCCCACATTCAGGCCGGGAATGAGTTCCAGGGCCTTGTACTTGGTATCCGTCGTGGGGCCCTGCCAATGCAGGTCGAAGTGGTCCGTGCTCGGCGGCGCCTGCAGGTAGCCTTCCTTGAACGGCTCGCCGTGCCAGAGACGGTACGCCTCGTGGACCGCCATGTGGTTCATGTGAACCGGAATCCAGACATCGCTCGTCGCCACGGTGATCTTGTCATAGACGGACGGATCGATGATGAAGTTGCCGGTCCGGACATCGCCGTATTTCAGGAAATAGACGCCGGGTTCGGTCAGCTTGGAGAAGTCGAACTTGGCGTAGTTGTATTTGTAGTACTCGCCCCATACCTTGACGGGGCCGCTGAACGCCTCCCGTTCGGAGCCGTCGGCCTCCACTTTCCACACGGAAGCCTTCGCCTTCACCTTGTCCTTGCGGTCCAGTTCGATGACAGCAACTTTCGGTTGGTCGGGGACGTAACCCATCTGGGAGAAGCCCACGTTCGGTTCCCGGATCCAGCCCGGGACGGCGTTCGGTTCCACGGTCCAAGTCAGGACTTTGCCGGTCTTTCCGGCCGGAAGGACGCTCCGCAGGACGAACCAGCCGTTCTGGGCGAGCATCCGGCCGTCGTAGAGCTTCATCTCGCTTTCGCTGGTGATCTTCACCATCCGTTCCGGCGCGTCCGGAGCCATCAGAAACTCATGGCCGGTACTCAGTGGCAGCGCCTCGATGAACTCACCGGTTCCCCGGTCGTCATAGGTGCGGTAGCCCTTGAACTGGCGGACTTTCTCCTCGTTGGGACGTACTTTCGTGTCGCTGACCGCATAGCGCGGGAAACGCTCGGGCTTCCCATCCACCAAGTAGGTCTTCAGCCAATACTGCGAAGGCAGGAATTCGATGTTGAAGCCCGCTTCACCAGCCAGGGCTTCCGGAACCGGTTTGTCCAGATAAACGGAAATCTCCACCGCCTTGCCCTTGGGCTGCACCACGACGCGGGAATCGAAATCGTACCAGTCATAGCGCATACCCACCTCAATGCTCTGGGCGAGCGTGTCGACGGTACGGGAGGTCATCGTGGGCACGAGGTCCCACTGCTCGGGAGTCGGGCTCAGACGGACAGCGCCACCCTGGATGGTCCGCACCCCGTGGTGAACCACTTCGATACCGGAGTCCTTTTCGTCGTTGAAACCTCCGCTGAAAGGGTTGTTGAATACCAGGACGTTGACGCCCTGTCTCTCAAAGTAACCGAGGTCGTTGAGTCTCAGGTCCGGAGCTTCGGACTGGCAGGCGGCCAGAAGGAATGCCGCCGCGGCAAAGAGAGGGAATCGTTTCATATAGGTACAGTTTGACTTTCGCAAGTTACGGGGATTTGGCCGAGCGATATAGCAACTTTGTAGCAAATAATGTCAGTTTTGGCTCATACCGATTACAAATGACTTAAGGTTGCGGGGAAAAAGCTATATTTGTATAAAGAACAAACCATTATGCGCGCATTTCCTTTCGCAGTCCTGGCGGGGCTTCTCATCGCCGCCTGCAACACTTCCGTCCGTCCCGTGGAACAGGACGGCACCGACCTCTGGCTCGCTGCCGGAAGGCCGGTCGAAGAGATCGAAAACGCCGTCGAGACCCGGATCGATCCCACCCTTCCGGCCGAAGGTTTCCACATCTATGACGCCGACGGCACCCGTCACATCGATGCCGGTTCCGAGGCCGGCCTGCGGTACGGCATTTATGCCCTGCAGCGCGCTGAAGTGCTGGGGCAGGCAGGCCCGGGCATGGACCTGCAGGAAAAGCCGTATTATGACCTGCGCCTGCTGAACCATTGGGACAACCTGGACGACACCGTGGAACGCGGCTATGCGGGCCTGTCCATGTGGGAGTGGACCGCACCGGACATTCCGGTGGAGCGCATCCGTCGTTACGGCGAATTGTGCGCATCCGTGGGCCTGAACGGCTCCGTGCTCAACAACGTGAATTCCAACCCGCTCATCCTGGACGCGGAGCACATCGCCCGGGTGGCGAAAATCGCGGATATCCTCCGGGAATACGGCATCAAGACCTATCTGTCCATCAAATGGACCAGCCCTATCACGCTGAGCGGCCTCAAGAGCGGGGATCCGCTGGACCCGAAGGTGCGGCAGTGGTGGAAGGACAAGGCGGCGGAGATCTACGCCGCGATTCCGGATTTCGGCGGCTTCCTCGTGAAAGCGAATTCCGAGGGACAAGCCGGTCCGCAGGACTACGGCCGGACGCATGCCGACGGAGCCAACATGCTGGCTGAAGCGGTCGCCCCCTACGGCGGCATCGTGATGTGGCGGGCTTTCGTGTACGCCCCCACCAGCCCTGACCGCGCGAACCAGGCCGTGGAAGAGTTCCTTCCGCTGGACGGCCAGTTCGCGGACAACGTGATCATCCAGGTGAAGAACGGACCTGTGGACTTCCAGCCCCGCGAACCCTTCAGCCCGCTGTTCGGCAAGCTCCGGAACACGAAGACGATGATGGAGTTCCAGATCACGCAGGAATACCTGGGCTTCTCCAACCATCTGGCCTATCACGGCACCACCTGGGAGGAATGCCTGGATTCCGACACCTACCGGGACGGCCCCGGCTCCACCGTCGCCAAGATGGTGACCGCCATCGCCGGCGTCGCCAACACCGGCCAGGACCCCAATTTCTGCGGCTATGTCTTCGCCCAGGCCAACTGGTATGCCTTCGGCCGCCTGGCCTGGAACCCGGAACTGGGAGCGGAACAGATTGCCGACGAGTGGATCCGCCAGACCTTCCTGAAGCCGGAAGGCATGAAAGAGAAAGCTTTCGCCAAGAAGTTCGTCGCCCCTGTCCACGATATCCTGATGGCCTCCCGCGAGGCCGTGGTGGACTATGAGATGCCGCTGGGACTGCATCACCTGTTCGGCGGAACGCATTACGGACCGGCTCCCTGGGAAAGGCTCGGACGGCCTGACTGGACGCCGGCCTACTATCACAAGGCGGATTCCGCAGGCATCGGCTTCGACCGTACGCGCGAGGGCTCCGGCAATGTGGACCAGTACAACGAACCGCTGGCGTCGACCTTCAACAAGTTGGAAACCTGCCCGGAGAACCTCTTGCTATGGTTCCATCATCTGCCTTGGGACTACAAGCTTTCCAGCGGAAAGACGCTCTGGGACGAGATCTGTCTGCACTATGACCGGGGTATCAAGACCGTGGAATCCTTCCGCACCACCTGGCAGGGCCTGAAACCTTACGTCAGCCCTTCCCTTTGGGAGGAGACCAACCGGAAGTTGACCATCCAGGCCAGCGACGGCCGCTGGTGGAGGGATGCCTGCGTGGGCTATTTCCAGACCTTCTCCGGCCGTCCGCTGCCCGCAGACGTCGAGCCGCTGCGCACTCCTATCGACTCGCTCATCTACCGTAGCATCCTTTCCGACCGGCTGGGCATGCCGCAGCATGACGAGGCGGGCGACCCCATCATCATGATGCCAAGACGTTTCAGAAGACCGTAAGCCATGAAGAGATTCCTTCTCGTGCTCGCCCTTGTGGCGGGCCTCTCCCCCGCTTTCGCGCAGACCCGCGACTGGGTTACCACCTGGGCGACGGCCCTGCAGATCGCCGAACCGCACAACCGTCCGCCGGAGCCCGGCCTCGCCGGGAACTCCTTCCGCCAGATCGTGCAGGTATCCATCGGCGGAAAAGCCATCCGGCTGCACCTGTCAAACCTTTTCAATGAGGATCCGATGGTCATTCTCGGTGTTGAGGTCGCCGTGGCCAAGACAATGGGCGCAAGTCCTGAAATCGAGGAAGGGACGTCCGTCAAACTGACCTTCGACGGCAGTCCGTACGTAACAATGGCCCCGGGTGCATCCGTGGTCTCCGATCCGGTCCGCTTCCCCTTGAAAGACAGGATGAATCTCGCCATCACGATCCATTACGGCCAGATCTCTTCCACCACGCTGACCAGCCATCCGGGTTCCCGGACCACCTCCTACATCGCTGACGGATACACCACGGATTTCTCCGCGCCGATAGCCGAAACGAACCACTGGTACACAATCAGTTCCATTGACGTCAAGCCCCGCCGCCGGAGCGCCGCCATCGCCGTGCTCGGCGACTCCATCACCGACGGCCGCGGCACCACGACCAACGGGCAGGACCGCTGGACCGACCAGCTTTCCCGTTCCCTGCTGTCCGACCGCGTCACCCGGAACCTTTCCGTCCTGAACTTCGGACTCGGCGGCAACTGCATCCTCCGCGGCGGCCTCGGCCCCACCGGTAAAAGCCGCTATGCGCGAGACCTTTTCGGTCATCCCGGCGTGAAATATATCATCCTTTTCGAAGGAACCAACGACTTGGGTGGCAGCCGCGACGGAATGGCCACGGCCAAGGGAATCCAGGAAGTATGGACACAGATTGTCCAGGAGGCCCACACGCAAGGAATCAAAGTTTTCGGCGCTACCGTCACGCCTGTCAAGGGAAACGGCTATTACAGCCCGGATCACGAAGCCGGCCGCGTCGCCCTGAACGATTGGATCCGAACCAGCGGCGTCTTCGACGGGGTCATCGACTTTGACCGGATGGTGGCCGACCCGGCACAGCCCGACCGGCTGGATCCGGCCTTCCTCTACGAGAACGACTGGCTGCACTTGAATGCCGCCGGGTACGAAAAGATGGGCTGGGGTATCGACCGCAGCCTGTTCAAATCTTCAAAATAAGGAATCAGCGGGCTTCGGTGAACGGCTCGCTTTCCGCTTCGAACATCCGACGGGCATCCTTCACGGTCATGCCCGTCGATGTTTTACCCAGGTCCGGGACGTTGAAGGACTTCAGGTTATAGACATAGAACCGGGAAGACTTCTGCGGCAGGACAAAGGGTTTGGTCGTACGTCCATCCGCGTCCAGGTGACAGAAATAGGGCTTTCCGTACTGTCCGTCGCCCCGCTTGCTCGCAAAGACGAACCAGCGGCTGTTGGAGGACCAGCTGTGATAGGAGTCCGACTTGTTTCCCTTGATTTCATCCAGCGGCCGGATTTCGCCGGATTGAAGGTCGGCCAGGTATAGCATGCATTCGGGATGGAACAGCGGGAAGGTTCCGTAATCGGCCACGGAAAACATGAGCCAGCGCCCGTCGGGAGACACTTTCGGGTGGCAGACGGAAGCATTGTGCGACCGCCCGCTCCAGACCGTGTCCACCTGCTCGCTGATGAGGCCGGTTTCGGGGTCGAAATCCGCCCGGAGAAGGTCGTACTTGGCTTTCATGATATCCTGCGGCAGGGCCACGGTATCGGCGACGCAGTAATAGACGGACCGGCCGTCGGCCGAAAAGCACGGGAAAGTCTCCCAGGCATCGGCCCGGGCCACGTGGGGGACGTTGATCATCCGGTTGTTCTCGAAATCCGCGACCGTCAGGTCGGAGGCCGAGTCAAAGACTTCCATCCGCGCGACTGCCTCCGCGTGGAAACTGGGCAGGATGATGTTGGTGGAAAAGACGCCGAAACGGCCGTCGGGGTGCAGGTCGCCGTACACGGTGGCGGAAAGCATGTCATCCGTCTTGAGCGAGAGCTTCCGGAGCTTGCCACCCTGGTTCAGGATGCTGCCGCCCTTGGGACCACGGATGTAATACAGGGAATAATCTCCGCGCGACTGCCCATGGACATGGCAGTTCATGCAGGCGTTGTCCGTATGTTTCCAGTCACAGATTACCGTTTCGTCGAAAGTCTCGACACAACGCTCCAGGATGGACACTTCGTGGTACATCTGGTACGACGGTTCGATGAGCCGGTAGGTCAGCCAGCCGTCGACGGAATCCGGGCTCACGTACACCGACCAGCTGTCGGAAACCGGCCTGCCTTCCACAACAGCCTCTGCGGTCACGGAAATCGTCTCACCTTCTGCACCTTCGAGGAATTTCTTCCAGGCGCCGAGCCGCCATTCCACCTCGTCGCCCCGGATTGTGACGGACTTGTCACCCAGGGTGAAGGTCGTCTTCGCTTTCCGGACATCCTTCATGGCATACCGGAAATTGAGTGGGGCGATGTTGACCGGAATGGTGACTTCCTTGTAGTCCGGATAGATGACCAGGGGCCCTTCACTGCCGTCCACGGCTGTGGCAGGGTCGCCCGTGCCGCAACCGGATAATATCGCACATGCCCAGATGGCGAAAAACCATTTCCCGTACCGCATCGCTTATTGCTGCGCCTCCATCGCTTTCAGATAGTAGTACCAATAGGTGTTCTTGAAGGCATTGGGATTCCGGCCGAAACGGCCCATCCGGTCCACCTCGGAGATGCTCACGCCATGACGGGTAACCTCCTCCGGATTCAACCGGCCTTGCTGGCTGAGCCAGATGAGGACGGCCTCGTGATAGTTCCGGGCGGCCGGCAGATCTTTTCCATATTCCTTCATGAAGCCGTCCAGGTCATAGCACATCAGGTCGTAGCACATCAGATAATGACGGGCCAGGGTGTTCCCGGGATCGGCCTCGATGAGGGCTTTCAGGATAGCCTGATGATTGTCGGAAGGGTGTATGAAATCCTTCCGGATCAGTTTCGCATGGGCCTCCGCCAGCTGTGCCCGGGTGGCCTCGTCCTGATGACCGGGCATCATGCTGCGGGCCCATTTCCGGTAGAACAGGGTCCTGGCGAGGATGTCCAGGTATTTCCGGGCCGCGGCGTCCTCCCCTGTCACCAGGTTCACCCGGGCCAGCCGGACCAGGAAACGGGCACCGGTCCGCTTGGGTGAAGCCTGCAGCGAGGTGATGGCGCTCTGTTCCGCCACGGTCATGTCACCCAGCTGGAACCAGGCTTCGCCGGCGAGGGTGTTGGAGAACACCGCCCGCTCGGAGGAAACCGGGAACAGCAGCGTGAACTGATGGTCCTGGGAATGGTCGAAAAGCGTCGATCCCAGATCCCCCTTCATCGCATGGGCCAGGTTGCAGCAGTAGCTTGCCTCCACCATGTACAGGTCCTTCCCGGACAGTTTCAGGACCTTGTCCCAGTTCTCCCGGGCGACTTCGGCATCCATGCCGATCAGGCGTTCGTAATCCGGCTGGGGAACGCCCCAGGGCTTCCCGTATTCCGGATGGAACGGCGATCCCAGCGCCCAGACACCGGCCATTATAAACAGCACTAGCGCGACAATCCGGGACCATGCTTCCCGAAACCGAAGCGCAAGAAGGACCAGCGAAAGGAATCCCAGGACGACCACCGTGTAACGGGTTTGATAAACATTACCCGTTTCCCGCAGGAATGACCAGACGAAAAAAAGCGTGCCGACCGCAAGCGAAAGCCAGTGTCCCATAAAACGCCGGCAGATCCGGTAAGCGACATACCCGATGGCCGTCAGCAGCAGCGCCACGATGAGCGGCCCGGCAACAGGAAGGAGGAAAAACTGTTCCAGGAAATCGGCCGTGAACCGGGCCAGCCAGCCCGTTCCCCGGTAGGTTCCGGCGATATAGTCCCCGTCGAAAAGGAACAGGTTCAACTGCTCACGGCGCACCAGATGATAGGGATAGGCGAACTGGAAGAAACAGGACGTCCCCAGAAAGGCCGTCGCCGCAGCCAGATGTCCGGATTTCGATTTGATTCCTTGTTTTACCACCTTGCAAATATGCGTTTTTTTATCCGCATCTCAAAAGAAAGGGCGGCCGTCTCCGGCCGCCCCCTCCTCTCTAACCATTAACTTAACCTAATGCTATGCTATTTGACAGGATAGCCGGGGTTCTGATAAGCTTCCTTCTCCGCGTCTTCCATCTGCATGTTGTCAAGCTGGCCCTGCGGGATCGGACGGAGATAATGGAACTTCTGGATATTGCGCGTGACCGTCGCCGGGGTATGATCCGCTGCGCCAGGGCCGCAGATCGTGTACTTGCCGGCACGCTGGGCCCATGTCTGCGTACGGACCAGGTCGAACCAGCGGAAACCGTCGCCGAAGTACTCGCGCATGCGCTCGTCGAGGATGTAGTCGATCGTGATGTTCGCCGGGGTGGCGGCCGTCAGGTCGGCGCTGAAGTCGGCCACGTACTCCTTGTCCCAGTTGACGCTGTAAGACCACTTGCCGGCGCGGGCGCGCAGCACGTTGATGAGGTCGCGGGCGGACTTGCTGCCGGAGGCACCCTTCACGGCCGCCTCGGCGGCGATGAAGTAGAACTCGGAGAATTTGGCGATGTTGAACGGACGCGTATGGGCGGCGTTCGGGGAACCGGTGCCGGTCGTATTGGTACGGTACGGACCGAGTTTCCAGATCTTCGGATACATCAGACGGCTGACACCGCTCGGATTCACCACATAGTAGTCGTAGTTGGGGCTCTGGCCAAGCATCGCGATACCGGAGTTATAATCGTACTTCACGGAAGAATCCTCTTCGTCCAGATAGACGAGGAATGCCTCGTTCTTGCCGATATGGGCTCCGTTCGGACCTTCGACATAGGTCGCCGGGTTGCCGCCGCGGTCCCAGTTGGTACGGAAGACGTACACGAAGGTACCGTCGTAACGGGAATCCTTGTCACGGTCGATGAAGGTGGCGATGGCCTCCTGGGTCGGAGCCATGCGGGACCAGGGACGGCCGCAGTACTGCTGGTCGGTACGGAGCACCGGGTTGATGCGGGAACCGTCGTTGGCCGTGGCCTGCATGTTCGGATAGTTCCAGTTCATCATCCAGCCGGCGAAGTTGTCCATGCCGCCGCCACCGCTGTAGCCGAGGTCGGAGCCGTTATACTGCTGGGAATTCTCAGTGTGGTCGGCATAGAGCATGATTTCCTTGTTGCGGTCGTGGGGACCGTCGCTGACCATGTAGAAATTCTCCACCAGTCCGTAAGGACCCGGATTGTTGATACCCTGCAGTGCCAGGTCATAGGCCTGCTGGAAGTACCACTTGGCATCGTGGCCGTCAGGATCGGTGCGGGAGCACTCCGGATAGGTCGGGATCTGGCCCGGGTTCTCCAGCCACCAGGCATAGGTCAGATAGGCCTTGGCCAGGTAAAGGCGGGCGACGTTCTTCGTCAGGGAACCCGGCAGGCGGGGATTCTCGGGGAGGTCGTTCATCGCGGTCACCAGGTCCGGGA
>JAEEGJ010019890.1_pt1 | contig 14708 bp, 13 predicted proteins | sample 8958761 | NCBI WGS metagenome assembly JAEEGJ01 (sample SAMN16246546, study PRJNA631951) | gut metagenome | biome: gut microbiome; feature: rumen; material: RS-attached | host: Bos | place: Iran: Karaj | collected 2018-10 | reverse complement strand
GCAGTAAAACTCATCACTTGACAGATTTCTTGCTTTAGCGCCTGCAAAAGTACGAATAAGTGAGAAGAAAACCAAATCTAATCCGGATTTTCTCGTTTTCCAATAGAAAGTCATCGGTACAAAATAATCTTTCGGCATTTCGTCGAAAGACAGGGGGCATTTCGTCGAAAGCGGCTTGGCGGATGTAATAAATTGCCATACCTTTGCATCAAAATAGAAAACAAATAGCACAAACAGTATGAAACAACTCAGAGTAATCCTCGTGACAATGATGCTGACCCTCTCAGCAGTAGTAATGGCCCAGAAGACCACCGTTAAGGGTGTTCTGATGGACGAAACCCTCAAGGAAGGCGAGCCCTTCGCCACCGTTCGAGTCTTCAAGGCAGGCGGCAAACAGGCCAAGCCCGTAGCCATGTTCCTGACTGACGAAGAAGGCAAGTTCTCGCAGGAAGTCAAGGGTAAGGGCCACTTCGACATCGTCTTCAGCAGCATCGGCAAGGAGGACCTTCGCCAGACTGTTGAGCTGGGCAAGGAAGGCACCATCGACCTCGGCACCTTATATATAAAGAACAACGAGACCATGCTGAAGGGAGTCGAAATCGTCGCCCAGAAGCCCCTGGTGAAGATGGACGTCGACAAGATGAGCTACAACGTGGCCGAAGACGAAGACTCGAAGACCTACACCGTGCTCGACATGCTGCGCAAGGTACCCATGGTAACCGTTGATGGACAGGATAACATCACCGTTAACGGTCAGTCGAGTTTCAAGGTCTATGTAGATGGCAAGCCCAATGCCATGTTCTCACAGAACGCCAACATGATATTCAAGAACATGCCCGCCTCTGCCGTGAAGAGTATCGAGGTCATCACCAACCCGGGTGCTGCCTACGATGCAGAGGGTACCGGCGGTGTACTGAACATCGTAATGAATAAGACGCCCGAGGCTCAGGCCAGCCTCAACGGATATAATGCTACGGTACGTGCCAACGTTGGTACACGTGGCTATGGCGGCGGTGCCTTCGCCAACGGTCAGCAGGGTAAGCTGTCGTTCAGCGCCAATGCCATGTACAGCTACAACCATCCTGGCAGCAGCGACATCACCATGGAGCGCGAGCAGCTGGGCAATGCCGCCTCGTCGATGACGATGACCAGCAGCTCAGAGAACAAGATGCCATTTGTGATGGGTTCGCTGAACATGGGCTACGAGCTCGACTCCATGAGTTCCATGAACCTCATGTTATCCGTCACCAGCATGAACGTGAAGAGCCCCTCCACGTCAACTACCACAATGGGAGATGGTCTTTTCAGCTACACGCAGAATAATGACACGAAGACCGGCCGCACGTCGTTCACAGGAAGCCTTGACTACCAGCGTTTCTTCAACCGTGAGCGCACCAGCTCGATGGCTATCACCTACCAGCTGAGCACTGCCCCCACTCACTCCGAGACCTGGAGCAGCTTCGACATGGCCAACAGCCTGCAGCCAACACCCTCAACCAGCTATGACCTCACCAACCGCTATTCCGACAACCACGAACATACCATTGAACATGTCCTGCAGACCGATTTCACCACACCGCTGTCGTCGCTCAACAAGCTGAACTTCGGTGCCAAGCTCTCTGCCCGTCTCTCTGACTCCGACGCCAAGTACTACCTGAGCGACGTCTATAACGAGGGCATGAGCATGGACTACAGCCACAACAACACCATCGGCGCCGCTTACATGGAGTACGACGGACACTATGGTGACTTCGGCCTGAAGGCAGGACTGCGCTACGAGCACACCTGGCAGAACGTGGAGTACCGTCTGGGCAACACTAGCGACTTCGACACCAACTACGGCAACCTGATTCCCTCGGCCAGCCTGTCATATATGCTTGCTCCTACCAGCAACCTCGGCCTGACCTACAACATGCGCATCTCACGTCCGGGCATCTCGTACCTCAACCCCTACGTTGACCGCACGAACCCCACCGCCCTGACTTACGGTAACCCCGACCTCGACGTGGAGAAGTCGCACAACATCGGACTCGTATATAATATGTACAGCACGAAGCTCATGGTGAATGCCCGACTGACCTACTCGTTCTGCGACAACGGCATCGAACAGTTCAGCTTCTACAAGGACAACTTGCTGAACACCACCTACGGCAACACCGCAAAGCGTAACCTCACCAGCCTCAGCCTCTACGGCTCATGGATGCCCTTCAAGACAACCCGTCTCTTCATGAACGGAAGCCTGAGCTACAGCAACCTAAGCAGCGACCAGCTGGGACTGAGCAACAACGGCTGGCAGGGCAACCTGATGGCAGGACTGCAGCAGACGCTGCCCGCCGACTTCAAGCTGAGCCTCTTCGCCATTACCTCTACCAAGAGCTACACGCTGCAGGGCTGGTCGTCAGGCTTCAACATGCTGACCGGTTCGCTCACAAAGTCGCTGCTCAACGACAAGCTGAACATCGGTGTACAGGGCATGCTCGGACTCTCGAAGGGTGGATGTCTGGAGATTGAGAACTTCAGCCGCGGCGCCGACTTCACCAACCACATGCTCATCCGTGTTCCCATGAGCAGCGTTACGCTGACCGTCAGCTACACCTTCGGCAACTCAAAGAAGCAGCAGAAGATGTTCCAGAGCCGCGTACAAAGTGACTACATGGAGCACCAGAGCAACGAGGAGCGCATCAACAATGCCGGCGGTGAAGGAACAGGAACCGGAACTGGAATAGGAATGTAAGAGCATTGAACATTGAGCTTTGAGCTTTGAATTTTATGATTACCTGTTATGATTATTTAACAAAGCTCAAAGCTCAAAGTTCTAAGAAAAAATTATCTTTGCAGCATGAAAATAAGTATTACAAGACAAAGTATCATATTCTACGGACTGCAAGTGGCAGTATGGCTGGTGTTCCTGATGGTGCCAGCCATCTCCGCTTTCATTGCCACGCATAGCTGGTCGGGCTTCTTCGACGCCTTTAGCGTCAATGCCAGGATACACTGGGTGTCGGCCGCCATCTATTTTGTCAACACTCTCATCCTTGTGCCCTGGGGCTACTATAATAACCGCCGCTGGCTGTTCTGGGGAGGCAATGCCCTCATCTTGGGCTGGATGACTTACGTTTGGTTCCTGCGTTTCGACTCCCAGACATTCATGGAGCACGTGCCAGACCCACGATTCAGCCATTATGCGCTGAGCAGCTATTATGCCTCGGCGCTGGTTGCCATCTTCATGAGTGCTGCACTAGCTGGCATCGCCCTGTTGGTACACCATGTCTATCGTGCCCAAGCCATCAAGCGTCAGTTGAAGGAGGAACAGCAGAAGCGTACGGAGGCGGAGCTGGAGTGGCTGAAGAACCAGCTGAACCCCCACTTCCTCTTCAATACGCTCAATAACATCTCGTCGCTCGTGCAGATTGATGCAGACAAGGCTCAGGATGCCATTGCCCAGCTCAGCGACCTGCTGCGCTACGCCATGTACGAGACACGCCACGAGACCGTTCCCCTGCAAGGTGAGATGGAGTTTATGCGTAACTACGTGGAGCTAATGAAGCTGCGCCATAACGACAAGCTCAAGGTGACCACCGAGTGGCCCGACACTCCACCCTCCACACTTCACCTTCCACCTCTACTCTTCATCTCGCTCATCGAGAATGCCTTTAAGCATGGTGTCAGCAGTAACCGCGACTCAAGGATTGACATCAGCCTGACCGCCGACAACGACCAGATTACCTTTAGCTGCAACAACACCAACTACCCCAAGGACGAGCAGAACCGCAGCGGCTCCGGCATCGGCATCGAGAACACCCGCCGGCGCCTCGACCTCATGTACCCTGACCGCTACACCTGGGACTACGGCGTGAACGATGACGGCACCGAATATCACTCCTGCATAACAATAAATGGTAAATAATAATGACTTGCATCATTGTTGACGACGAGCCGCTGGCTGTCAAACTCTTGGAATCGTTCGTAGCCCGCACCCCGCAGTTAGAACTCAAGGGTGCTTATACTGACAGCGTGGAAGCCATCGCCGCCCTGCGCGAGCAGCCTGTCGATCTTATATTCCTCGACATCCAGATGCCCGACATGGACGGTATGGAGCTGGCTCACATGTTGCCCAAGGAAACCATGATTATCTTCACCACGGCCTTCAAGGAGTACGCCTTCGACAGCTATGAGGTCAACACCGTTGATTTCCTCCTCAAGCCAGTACGCTATAACAAATTCCTGGCGGCTGTGGAGAAGGCAGAAGCAAGAAGCCCGCAGCCTATCCCCCCGCCCTTCCCCAAGGAAAGGGAGATTCCCTCCCTTAGGGAGGGGATGGGGGTGGGCTTCTTCATCCGTGTCGATGGCGAGCTGCGTCAGTTGCAGTTTAACGATATCCTTTATGTCAGCGGCATGAAGGACTACGTTATGTTCTACCTCAGCACGCAGCCCCGTCCGCTCATCACCCACATGACCATGAAGGCCGTGGAGGATATGCTGCCTGCCGACCGTTTTATGCGCGTACATCGTTCTTATATCGTGGCGCTCGATAAAATACGCAGCATCGACCGTAACGACTGCATCTACATTGGTGAGGAGATTATCCATGTCACCGAAGCCTTCCGTCAGCCGTTCCAGGAATACGTTACCCGCCACTGCGTGGCGAAATGAAGAATGAAAAAAGCTCAAAGCTCAATGATCAATGATCAAAGCTCCATGGTCAAGGCCTACGTCAGGTACTTGAAGCTGCAGCGGAACATGTCGGCCAACACGCTCGATGCCTATCAGCGTGACCTCGACAAACTGCTACTCTTTCTGAACCATGAGGGCAAAGACGTTGTCACCTTGGAGCTGGCCGACTTGCAAACTTTTGCCACTTCGCTCCACGATATCGGCATCGGACCCCGTTCGCAGTGCCGCATACTGAGCGGCGTGCGTTCGTTCTTCCGTTTCCTGCAGCTTGACGGCTGGCGCGAGGATGACCCGTCGGAACTATTGGAATCGCCCGTGCTGGGCGAGCACCTGCCTGAAGTGCTTTCGACGGAAGAGGTTGACAGGCTGGAGGCCTGCATCGATGTATCGAAGCCTGAAGGCCATCGTAACCGCGCCATTATCGAAGTGCTGTTCTCTTGTGGCCTACGTGTCAGCGAACTGGTCAATCTCAAGCTTTCCAACCTTTACACCGAGGAACAGTATGTACGCATTTTTGGCAAAGGCTCGAAGGAGCGCCTAGTGCCCATTTCCGAGAAAGCCCTTCAGGAATTGAACTTTTGGTTTGCGTGCAGGAAGCAGTTGAAAATCAAGCCCGGCGAAGAGGACTATGTGTTCCTGAACCGTCGGGGAGCCCACCTGACGCGCACCATGATTCTCATCATGATCAAGCAGCAGGCCGAGGAGGCAGGCATCCAGAAAACCATCTCGCCCCATACGCTGCGCCACTCCTTCGCCACGGCACTGCTCGAGGGCGGAGCCGACCTACGCGTCATCCAGGCGCTGCTGGGACACGAGTCCATCGGCACCACCGAGATATACACCCACATTGACATGAGCACACTGCGAGAGGAAATCATCAACCATCATCCAAGAAACATGAAAAACAAGTCAATTCAATAAAAAATTATTGTTTTACGATAAATTAACATTGTTTTCCATTGCAGTTCCAAAAAAACTATTTATCTTTGCACCGAAATTATTTATCGTTTAACAATAAACTGTATGAAAAGGAGATTGAATGTTCTGTGTATAGTGATGCTGTCGCTGTTGTTAATACAGGTGGTTCTGTCGTTCGCGTTCAGCATAGACGACATGATCAGCGGCTTCAGCGAAGGCTATAGGGACGGTCAGACACATTCGATGGGAAAAATCGAGGCGCTGTGTGCACTTCCTATCTGCATTGCCGTGATTTGTTTGTCCGTCCATTCGTTCGTGTCGTTCGTGAAATTCATCCTGAACGTCAACCGCGACCAAGTGTTTACCTTGAAGAACGTCTCCCTGTTGCGCAGCACCGGCTGGCGGCTGCTGATTGCTATGGTACTGTGTGTCCCCATGGAACTGATACTGATGGGCACGAAGCTGGAAACCGTCTTCGATGAATACGTCGATCCTATTATCTTCAGTGTGTTCTGTCTGATTATTGCCGAGGCATTCGCCATCGGCCTGAAATTAAAGGAAGAACAAGACCTAACCATCTGAGCTTATGGGACAAATCATCGTAAACGTAGATGTGATGATGGCCAAGCGAAAGATGTCATCACAGGAACTGGCCGAGCGGATAGGCATCACGCAGGCTAACCTCTCCATACTCAAGACGGGCAAAGCCAAGGCTATCCGTTTCTCCACGCTCGAGGCTATCTGTAAGTCCCTGGACTGTCAGCCTGGTGACATATTGGAATATAAAGAATAAAAAAAACGCAACTTTTACGTAGTTTTTCCCGTCCAATGTACGTCTAATAATAAAAAATGTGTAACTTTGCGCGCCATTAATATATTAAATTTCATATTTCAAACCAAATAAAAAAATGAAACTAAGAAGATTTTTCGTTGCAGCTGCGCTGCTGATGGTCAGCACCGTAGCTATGGTGGCTCAGGAAATGCCCGCCATCCCCGTGGATGAGGCAGTTCGTATCGGTAAGTTGGACAATGGCCTGACTTATTACATTCGCCACAACAACTGGCCCGAGAACCGGGCAGAGTTCTACATCGCCCAGAAGGTGGGCTCCCTGCAGGAGAACGATGACCAGCGCGGTCTGGCTCACTTCCTGGAGCACATGGCCTTCAACGGCTCCAAGCACTTCAAGGGCAACGACCTGTTGCGCTGGTGCGAGAACATTGGTGTGAAGTTCGGTCGCGACCTGAACGCCTACACCTCTATCGATCAGACAGTGTATAACATTTCCAACGTCCCCACGACACGTGAGTCTATCGTTGACTCCTGTCTGCTCATTCTCTACGACTGGGCCGACGGTCTGCTTTTGGAGCAGGAGGAGATTGAGAAGGAGCGTGGTGTCATCCACGAGGAGTGGCGTCTGCGTACCAGCGCCTCACAGCGAATGTTCGAGCGCTGCCTGCCTCAGCTCTATCCCAACTGTAAGTACGGCTACCGCATGCCTATCGGTCTGATGGAGATTATCGACAACTTCGAGCGTCCCTTCCTGCAGTCTTACTATGAGAAGTGGTACCGTCCCGACAACCAGGGCCTCATCATCGTCGGCGACGTCGATGTAGATAAGGTAGAGGCCAAGATCAAGGCTTTGTTCAGCGGCATCGTACTGCCCGAGAACCGCGCCCTGGTAGAGGACGTGCCCGTGCCCGACAACGATGAGCCTATCTACGTCATCGACAAGGACAAGGAGATGGAATACAACTACGTCATGATGATGTTCAAGCACGAGGTATTCCCCGACTCCCTGAAGGGCAGCATGGCCTATATGATGGCTGACTACATGAAGGATGCCGCCATCAGCATGCTCAACGACCGCCTGAAGGAGTTTGCCGAGAAGCCCGAGTGTCCCTACCTGCAGGCCAGCGCTGGCGACGGCCGTTACATCTACGCCAAGACCGAGGATGCCTTCGAGATGGACATGCTGCCGAAGGACGGCATGACCGAGGCCGCCATCAAGGCCGCCTTCATTGAGGCTCGCCGTGCTGCTGAGTTCGGCTTCACCGCTACGGAGTACAACCGCTTCAAGGCCAACTACCTCAGCTCGCTGGAGAAGCAGTACCTCAACAAGGACAAACGCTACAACGCAACGTTCGTCAACCAGTACGTCCAGCACTTCCTGGCCAACGAGCCCATCCCCAGCATCGACTACACCTACGAGATCATGAAGCAGGTGGTTCCTGCCATTCCCGTTGACTATATCAACATGGTGATGAAGGAGCTGGTTCCCCCCACGAACAAGAACCTCGTGCTGCTCAACTTCAACACCGAGAAGGACGGTGCCGCCTATCCCACAGCCGAGACCTTCAAGAAGGCCATCGACGAGGCACGTGCCGAGACCATCGAGGCTTACGTGGATAACGTGAAGGACGAGCCGCTCATGGCCACCCTGCCCCAGCCCGGTAAGATTGTGAAGGAAGAGAAAAACAACAAGTTTGACTACACCAAGCTCACGCTCTCCAACGGTGCTACCGTTATACTGAAGCAGACAGACCTGAAGAAAGACCAGGTCATCCTCTCCGGTGAAGGCTTTGGCGGTTCTGCCCTCTATGGCGCTGCCGACTTCAGCAACCTCAAGATGTTCAACGACGTCATCGAGGCCAGCGGTCTGGGTAACTTCTCCCACACCGAGCTAGTGAAGGCTATGGCCGGTAAGATTGCCAGCCTGTCGCTGTCGCTGGGCACTAACCGTCAGCACGTCAGCGGCTCATCCACCCCGAAGGACGTTGAGTCCATGCTGCAGCTGCTCTACCTCACGTTCACCAACATCAACAAGGACCAGCAGTCGTTCGACAACCTCATGCAGACCACAGAGCTCGAGCTGAAGAATCGTCTGATGAATCCGGAGGTCGTCTTCTCTGACTCACTCCAGGCTACCGTTAGCTGCCATAATCCCCGCATGGCTCCGCTCACCGTCGAGGCCCTGAAGCAGGTCAACTACGACCGCATTCTGCAGATTGCTAAGGAGCGCACCGCCAATGCCGCTGCCTACACGTTCACCATCATCGGCAACTACGACGAGGGCACCATCCGTCAGCTCATCGAGCAGTACATCGCCTCGCTGCCCGGCAACCAGAACGTAGTGAAGAGTCCCGATGTCAGCACCGACTTCACGGGCGTTGTCGTCAACAGCTTCAAGAACAAGGCAGAGACCCCGAAGGCCATCGCCGTCATCGCCACCTACAGCAAGCAGATGCCTTACACGCTCGAGAATGCCGTACGTGCCAGCATCGCCGGTCAGGTGCTCCAGATGATTTATCTGGACAAGATACGTGAGAAGGCTGGTGCTGCCTACACCGTAGCAGCCATCGCACAGGCCGACCGCGACGACTTCGGTCCCACGACGCAGATCATCGGCTACTGCCCCATGAAGCCTGAGAAGGGTGACGAGGCCGTACGCATCCTGCGCGAAGAGATGAACGTGCTGGCCACTACCTGCGATGCCGACATGCTGAAGAAGGTTCAGGAGTACATGCTGAAGAACATCGACGATCAGGCCAAGACCAACGGCTACTGGGCAGGAGTCATCAGCGACTGGACCAAGTGGGGCATTGACATGCACACCGACTACAAGGCCGTCGTGCAGGCTCAGACTCCGCAGACCATCAGCGCCTTCATGAAGGAGCTCCTCGCTGCCGGCAACCGTGCAGAAGTGGTTATGATGCCTGCTGAGTAAATTCTTTCTGGAAAAATCAATAAAACGGCCTGTTTCTTAAGAAACGGGCTGTTTTTCTTTGTATTTTACTCACTTATTCGTACCTTTGCAGCCGCAAAAGAAAAATTGTAAATAGTAAATCCGTAAATAGTAAATAAAGCAGATGTCATATTTCTTTTCATCAGAATCAGTATCCGAAGGTCATCCCGACAAGGTGGCCGACCAGATTAGCGACGCCATTCTCGACCAGTTCTTGGCTTACGACGAGCATGCCCGTGTGGCCTGCGAATCCTTTGTCACCACTGGTCAGGTAGTCATCATGGGCGAGGTGCGCAGCGAGGTGTACATCGACCTGCAGACCATTGCCCGCAACACCATCAAGAAAATTGGCTACACCAAGGCGGAATACCAGTTCGACGGCAATTCCTGCGGTATCCTTACCGCCATTCACGAGCAGAGTGAGGACATCAACCGAGGCGTGGATCGCGAAGAGGATGAAAACCAGGGAGCCGGCGACCAGGGCATGATGTTCGGCTACGCCACGAACGAGACGGAGAACCTAATGCCCGTCAGCCTCGACCTGGCCCACCTCATTATGCGCACCTTGGCAGATATCCGTAAGGAGGGTAAGGTGATGACCTACCTGCGTCCGGATGCCAAGAGCCAGGTAACCATCCAGTACAGCGACGAGGGTGTTCCAGAGCGTATCGATACCATCGTTGTCTCCACCCAGCACGACGAGTTTGACACGGACGACGAGCGGATGCTGCAGCACATCAAGGACGATGTCCTGAACATCCTCATTCCGCGTGTCAAGCAGCAGATACATTCAGAGAAGGTGCTGGCGCTGTTTGGCGATGACATCAAGTACTACGTCAACCCCACCGGCAAGTTCGTCATCGGCGGACCTCATGGCGATACCGGCTTGACAGGTCGCAAGATTATCGTCGACACCTATGGCGGCAAGGGAGCACATGGCGGCGGAGCTTTCTCAGGCAAAGACTCTTCGAAAGTGGACCGCTCGGCAGCCTATGCAGCCCGTCACATTGCCAAGAACATGGTGGCAGCAGGAGTCAGCGACGAGATGCTGGTACAGATTAGCTATGCTATTGGTGTGGCAGAGACCATGAACATCTATGTCAACACCTATGGTCGCAGCCATGTCAACATGACCGACGGAGAGATTGCCGACCGCATCGGAAAGCTCTTCGACCTGCGGCCGAAGGCCATTGAGCGTACGCTGAAGCTGCGGCAGCCCATGTATGTGGAGACGGCAGCCTATGGCCACATGGGACGCAGGAACGAGGTTGTCAAAAAGACGTTCACCAGCAGTTACCACGAGACGAAGACCATTGACGTGGAGCTGTTCACCTGGGAGAAGCTGGACCGTATTGACGATATCAAGGCAGCCTTCGGCCTGAACAACAACTGATATGCCGCAGGATTCCATCACGCATGTAGAGCAGCCCGTTGAAGCGGTTACTGCGCGGGTTGGCGACTCCGTCGTCCACTCAAGCAAGCCGCGTACACCCTATCAGGTGTTGCGCACGCTGCCGCGTGATGCTACCCCTGCCCAGCAGGACTCCGCCATACAGGCTACTTTCCAACCGGCAGAGATACGTTACAGCAGCCAGCCTGACACGCTCCACCTTCCTGGTCACGGCAAGGGCGTGAAGCTGACCGATATCGATATCCCCATCTATTACGAAAAGACGTTCTTTACCCAGAGCCTTCAGCAGGCAGGCAAGGTTTCGACCATCTACGGCATGCCAGGAGACCCTGTGCCCTATACCCTGCACAACGACAACGTGATGACTTCTCTGCTGCTGGCGTCCTTTGTGGTGACGCTGATTCTGCTGGCCAACATCCGCTCGTTTGTCGTCCATCAGGTTAAGACCTTCTTCTACATCCCGCGTACAGACAACACATTCATGCCGGAAACCAGCGGTGAGCTGCGCTGTCAGTTCTTCCTGGTTGCCCAGACGTGTCTGCTGCTGTCGATATTGGCTTACTTCTTCACTCAGCAGTTCATCGGCACCACCTTCATCCTGCGTTCCGACTACATGCTCATCGGCATCTATTTTTCCATGTTTGTCGCGTACTTCCTGTTGCACGCCCTCCTGTACACGTGTGTCAACCTGGTGTTCTTCAACAGCAAGAAAAATGTGCAGTGGATCAAGACGCTGCTCCTCATCACTTCAGTCGAAGGAGTGATACTTTTCCCCTTGGTTTTGCTGATGGTATATTTCGATTTATCGACAGAAAGTGTCATCTTATACTTTGCAATTATCCTTGTTTTGACGAAAATATTAACGTTTTACAAGTGTTTTATCATCTTTTTTCGTCGGATAGGCGGTTATTTACAAATTATTTTGTACTTTTGTGCCCTCGAAATCGTGCCTTTAGCAGTAATTGGGATTGCCCTGGTACTAACTGGCAGTTATTTAAAGATAAATTATTAGGACAATGATTAAGAAGATTCTGGTATCACAGCCGAAACCCTCGAGTGAGAAATCGCCCTACTACGACATTGCATCGCGTTTCAATGTTGAAATGATCTTCCGCCCCTTTATCAAGGTGGAAGGATTAACGGCCAAGGAATTCCGTCAACAGAAAATCAACATCCTTGACCACACGGCCATCGTCTTTACGTCGCGTCATGCTATTGACCATTTCTTTACATTGGCAAAGGAGCTTCGCGTTGCGATACCTGAAGACATGAAGTACTTTTGTGTCACAGAGACCATATCCCTATACATCCAGAAGTATGTGCAGTACCGTAAGCGCAAGGTATTCTTCGGAGAGACGGGAAAAATTGACGACCTGCTGCCCCAGATGGTCAAGCACAAGCAGGAGAAGTACCTCGTGCCCATGAGCGACGTTGCCAACAACAGCATCAAGGAGTTGCTCGACTCCAAGAAGCTGCGCCACGAGGAGTGTGTCATGTATCGCACGGTCAGCAACGATTTCACCCCTGAGGAGGTCAAGACGTTCGACTATGACATGCTCGTGTTCTTCAGCCCTGCTGGAGTAGAGTCGCTGATGAAGAACTTCCCTGGCTTCAACCAGGATAAGATTGCCATTGCTACATTCGGACCGGCTACGGCAAAAGCCGTGAAGGACGCTGGCCTGCGTCTCGACCTGGAAGCACCGTCTGAGAAATATCCCTCTATGACGGGTGCCCTTCAACACTATCTGCTCGAACACGAAGAAGACTGATGACGGATGACCGCTCACCACTCACCAGTCTCCAGTCAACATTCCCTCGGCAGGCAAGAGCGCATCAAGAGTCGCAAGCTGGTTGAGGAGCTCTTCTCAGGGAGCAATAGCCACTCTGTCGTGGCCTATCCGCTGAGAGCAGTGTGGAAAGAAGGTGGTTTGGAGGGAACTCAGATTCTGGTCAGCGTGTCCAAGCGTCATTTCAAGCGGGCTGTGAAGCGTAACAGGGTCAAGCGGCAGCTGCGCGAAGCCTACCGGCTCAACAAGCAAATCCTGCTGGATGCCCTCACTCCACTCACCACTCACCACTCACCACTCACCACTCACCACTCGTTACACATCGCCTTTATCTGGCAGGCTGACGAGCTCTACCCCACCTCCGTGGTTGAGGACCGCATGAAAACCCTGTTGTACCGCATAGCCGAGAAGATATGAGAAAACTGTTACACCGTTTGTCCCAGGCACTTTCCTGGCTATTGTGTCTGCCGATTATCTTCTACCAGACCTGCATTTCGCCCTATACGCCGCCAGCGTGCCGCTTCACGCCCACCTGTAGCGAATATGCCCGTCAGGCGCTGAAGAAGCACGGCCCCATCAAGGGACTCTGGCTCGCCGTCTGGCGCATCTTGCGATGCAACCCCTGGGGCGGCTCGGGATATGACCCAGTGCCGTAATTGACGTGATAACGAAATAACGTAATAACGATATAACGCAAATAAATAAATATGAAAAAGAACTTTGTTGAAGAACTCCGCTGGCGCGGAATGCTGGCACAGATGATGCCAGGAACAGAAGAACTCCTGCAGAAGGAGATGGTGACAGCCTACCTGGGTACTGACCCCACGGCCGACTCCCTGCACATAGGCCACCTCTGTGGCATCATGATGCTGCGTCACCTGCAGCGTTGCGGACACCGTCCCATCATTCTTGTGGGTGGTGCAACGGGTATGATTGGCGACCCCAGCGGCAAGAGTCAGGAGCGTAACCTGCTCAACGACGAGACGCTGCGTCACAATCAGGAGTGCATCAAACGTCAGGTGGCTAAGTTCCTTGACTTCGAGTCGAAGGAAGAGAATGCTGCCATTATGGTCAACAACTACGACTGGATGAAGGACTTTACGTTCCTGGACTTCGCCCGTGAGGTGGGTAAGCACATTACCGTCAACTACATGATGGCCAAGGAGAGCGTGCAGCAGCGCCTTAACGGTACAGCTCGCGACGGTCTCTCGTTCACGGAGTTCACCTATCAGCTGCTTCAGGGCTACGACTTCCTGTACCTCTACCAGCACTACGGCGTGAAGCTGCAGCTAGGCGGCAACGACCAGTGGGGCAACATGACCACTGGTACGGAACTCATCCGCCGTACCCTGGGCAATGAGGTAGAGACCTTCGCCCTCACCTGCCCGCTCATCACCAAGAGCGACGGCAAGAAGTTTGGTAAGACGGAGTCGGGCAACATCTGGCTTGATCCTGCCCGCACCACGCCCTATAAGTTCTACCAGTTCTGGCTCAACGTCAGCGACGATGATGCCGAGCGTTACATCAAGATCTTCACTTCGTTGGAGAAGGACGTCATCGATGCCCTCGTCGAGGAGCACAAGCAGGACCCTGGTCGTCGTGTGCTGCAGAAGCGCCTGGCCGAGGAGGTTACCGTGCTGGTACACTCGCAGGAAGCCCTCGACACCGCCATCGAAGCCAGCAGCATCCTCTTTGGAAAGTCCACCAAAGAAGGCCTGGAGAAGCTTGACGAGCAGACGTTCCTCGATGTCTTCGACGGTGTGCCCCAATTTGAAATCAACAAGGACCAGCTGGGTCAGCCCGCCATTGAGTTGTTTACCACCGTGGCTCCCGTCTTCCCCTCGAAGGGCGAGATGCGCAAGATGGTGCAGGGTGGCGGCGTCAGCCTGAACAAGGAGAAGCTGACCGACCAAAACCGTCCAGTCACTTCCGATGACCTCATCGACGGCAAGTACCTGCTGGCGCAGAAGGGTAAGAAGAATTATTACCTGCTGATTGTAAAATAATTACAAAAATATTTGGTAGTGGCGTAAAAAACCACTACCTTTGCACCCGAATTCTTTGAATTCGTCTGCGAGGATGGGCTGCACCTCGGCAGAAAGCTCGCTTTCTGCACTCGGTTTGCACCATCCTTGTCACCCGCTAACAAGCATGATTGTCCAATGGTGTAATGGT
>JAEEGJ010019889.1_pt1 | contig 14708 bp, 10 predicted proteins | sample 8958761 | NCBI WGS metagenome assembly JAEEGJ01 (sample SAMN16246546, study PRJNA631951) | gut metagenome | biome: gut microbiome; feature: rumen; material: RS-attached | host: Bos | place: Iran: Karaj | collected 2018-10 | reverse complement strand
TTACGGCGACGATTTTACGGCGTGGTGCACCAAATGCGGGGCGTGCCGCCGCCGTTGTCCGGCCGGATCCATCGGCAACACGCTTGCCGAACGCGACAAGACGAAATGCAAGGACTACCAGGCGAAGAACATAGCGTCCACTCGTTCCGATACATACGGTTGGATGGATTTGGCAATCGGTTGCGGCCTTTGCCAGACCGCCGTGCCGTGCGAATACAAGAGGCCGTGAGGCAAAAGGAGACAAATGATGAAACGGATTTTAATGTTGTTGATATTGGCCGCATGCATGCATGCGGCGGACGCCGCCATGTTCGAAGGGCGTGTGTTTCTGGACGCGAACCGCAATGGCGAATATGACGCAGGCGAGGCCGGAATGGCCGATATCGTTGTCAGTGACAGCGACAACGTCGTCAAGACAGACGCGAACGGCTGGTTCAAACTGGAAAGCCGCGCGAAGAAGCCGTTGCTGTGGATCATGCGTCCAAGCCAGCATGAGCCGACGACTCCCTTCTGGATGCACGGCCGCGAAGGCGTGGTCCATGAATTCGGCCTTGCGCCGCAGCCGCAGAAGAAGGATTTCATGTTTTTCCATATAACGGACACGCATATCAACAAGTCGGCGCTCATGAAGGAAGTGGTCGCGCAGATCAACAGCCTGCCAGTGGATGATGTGGCGTTCGTCGTCCATACGGGCGACTTGGTGTTGGGCTCTGACACGAAAACCATTTTCAACGCCCTCAAGCAGTACGACAGTTATCTCATCGGCGAATACGGACTGAAATATCCGATATTCTATGTATGTGGTAACCATGAACTTGCAAATACACGCCATGCCGTTCGCCATCCGGATCACGATTTTTACGAGAAAGGCATCTTCCGCCACCGCTATGGGCCGACGGTCTATTCGTTCGACTGGGCGGATGTTCATTTCATCGCGTTGGACGGCCAGCAGGTGCAACCGGAAGGCGCCTATACCTATTATAATGACGACATCCAGCTTGGGTGGTTGGAAAAGGATCTGGCGTTGCTGCCTGAAGGCAAGCCGATTGTCATCTTCCAGCATGAAATTCTGTCGAAGAATTTGGACAAGTATTTGGAAGGCAAGAATGTCATCGCGGCGTTCGGCGGCCACAGCCATCGGACGTGGACGCGTCCGTTCAAAGGTTTTACGAACTACATCGTGGCGGCAGTCTGCGGCGGCTGGTGGGGCATGCAGAACCGTGACGGCAGGCCGCAGGGCTTCCAGTTGACGTCCATAAAGGACAACAAATTGGAGAATTTCGTCTTCCTCAACCGCAAGGGGCACAATGCCATTTCCAATTTTACACCATTGGGCAACAACATCTTGAAGGGCGAACAGGAATTTGTTTTCAGCGTGCTGGACTACGGGAAACCTTTGGAGATCGCGGCGGAACTGGACGGCAAGCCGTTCGCGTTGGAGAAGAAATCGCAGGAACGGCTGTGGTCCTACTGGAGCGGCAAATTGGATACGGCGACGCTGTTCGACGGCGTCCATGACTTCCATCTGACGGCGAAGCAGGACGGGAAGGACAGCGACTACACCGTCCGTTATCTGACCATCAACGGCAACGACGACAAAGAGTTCAAGACGGAGCAGCAGGCGGTCATCATGACTTGCCGCGTGCCGAAATGCGGCATGGACGTGGAAGTCCGCATCAACGACACGCCGATCGGCAAGTTGCTGAAAGGCGGCGATCCTGTCGTGACATGGAAGCCTGAGACCTACAAGGCGATGAAAGGCTACGGCAAAAAGCAGGATCTGACGATGTTCGAAGTGGATCCGTCTTTGCTGAAGAAGCTGAACGCGGTGAATTTCGTCAACACCGCCACGGAACCGCAGCAAGGCGCCGTGGATTTGGAGGTCATCCATCTGGCCTATCCCGACAAGGAAGGCAAGAATAAGGTGTTGAAGGACATCCGCTTCTACAACAATCAGACGTTCACGGTGAAGGGCAGCAAGCCCGGCAGCAGCATCTCCATGAAAATCATGTTTGAATAGCCGCTACACGGAGCTGAAAGCTTAAAGCTAAAAGCTTAAAGCGGAATGCGTTAGGCGTATACCTGATGCGGAGCTAAAAGCTAAAAGCGGAGTGAATTGGATAAAAAATACAATAGTAGATAGGGTAAAATAATAAACTTTAGGAGTTGAAAATGGCTCATTTGGCGGTACAGGGCGGCACGCCCGTAATGGACAAATATCCGGAGAAGATGTTTCACTGGCCGATCGTGAACGACGAAATGCGGAAGGCCATGCTGGACGTTTTGGAAGACGGCAACATGTCTGGCCTGAACATCACGAAGCAGTTCGAGACGGAATTCGCCGCATGGCAGCAACGCAAATACGCGTTGGCGCACAACACAGGAACGAACGCGCTGAACGCCGCGATGTTCGCCGTCGGGCTCGGGCCGGGCGATGAAATGATCTGCACATCCGTCACATATTGGGCGAGTTGCACGGGCGCGTTGACGCTTGGCGCGACGGTCGTTTTCTGTGATATCGATCCGAAGACGTTGCAGATGGATCCGGACAGCGTGGAGGCGCACATCACGCCGCGAACGAAGGCCATCATGGTTGTCCACTATATGGCGCATCCTGTGGACATGGACCGAATCATGGCGATAGCGAAGAAGCATCATCTTATTGTGTTTGAAGATGTTTCGCATGCGCAAGGCGGTCATTACAAAGGAAAACTGTTGGGTACGTTCGGCGAAGTGGCGGCGATGTCCATTATGACGGGCAAGTCACTGGCCGTCGGCGAAGGTGGCATGCTTGTGACGGATGATTATGAAATCTACCGCCGCGCCATTCGCTTCGGCCATTATGCGCGAATTGGCGATGTCTATTCGCCGGAAGAATACAAGGAAACATTCACGGTGCCATGGGGCGGCCTGAAGAACCGCATGCATCAATGCAGTTCCGCCATCGGCCGCATCCAATTGCGGAAATACGAGGCGGAAAAGGCCGAAATCGACAAAGCCATGAAGTACTTCTGGAAGAAGCTTGAAGGTGTCAAAGGCATCAGCATCATCTATCCGAAGGACGAAGGCAGCGACAAGGCCGGATGGTATGCGACGCGTTTCCTCTACGATCCGGAGGCTTTCCACGGCATTTCGAACGGAACGTTTGCGCGGGCGTTGAACGCGGAAGTCGCGGGACACGGCTTCTCGGTCGGCGGCAACTATCCGCTACACAAGTCTAGCGTGTTCTACGATGTCGATATCTTCGGCAACGGTGTTCCGACGGCGAGCCGCTTCCTGCCGAAAGGCATTGACGTGAAAGCACTTACAGGTGAACTTCCCGTTGCCGCGCAGATCAATACGAAGATTCTGGGCGAACCGTGGTTCAAACATTACGAGCCGGAAATCATCGATAAATATGTCGAAGCGGTTCTGAAAGTCGTCGAATACCATGAAGAACTTCTGGCGGTCAACGATACGCAGAAAGTCAGCGGCGGTATCGGTCTGTCACCTTCAAGATAAACAGGACGCAATATGGACGACGATGCGAAAGTAAGGTCACTGCTGGCGGATACGAAGGCGAACGGCGGTCTGGCTCCTGTGGATCTGGATGAATTCTGGGCACGGCAGAAGGAGGCGATTGCCGCGCCGTTCAGCCCGGACATCCGTCAATGCCCCTTCGGCGCGTCTCTGAACTGGGAGTGCGTTTTCGACGAGCTTGGCCTGGAGCAGGACTGGTGGCGTTTCCTCTATGCCGACCCGCAATGGGCCGTCGATGTCTCGAAACGCTACAATGACTTGTCGGAGAAGATCGTCGGTCGTCGTCTGTTGAATGAAAGACTGCCGGATCCAACGCGCAAATGGCCTGCGATCAAGGAGTTGGGGGATATTTTCGAAGCGGAGAACAAATGGATTGGCGGGGCGTCTGGTTCATGGTGGTTGCAACAGGCCGCAGCAACGCCGGAGGAGTTGTCGGCCCTGTTGGATCGTGTGGAAAAACGGCTTGAAAACTTGCGCGATTTCATGCTGCCTGACAATTGGGATTCGGAAAAAGCACGGCTGAAGGCGTTAGGTTGCAAAGTGCCGTTGTATCGCGGTCAGCGTGGACCGTGCACATTCGCATGCTCTGTGTTCGGACCGGAAAATGTGTTGATGCTTTATTACGATGATCCAGGGCTGTTGAGACGATTCAGCGATTTGATAGCACGGGCGATTCTCGCACGTGCGGAAGTACTTGATGCAGAAGCGGAACCGGAAGATGTCGCCCGCGCGATGCATTGGTCTTGGGCAGATGACAATTCCTGCCTGTTCAGTCCGGAAATCTATGACTTTTTCGCGATGCCGATCCATCGCGCCGTTTTCGGAAAATATGCGCCGTTGCCGCAACATCACCGTTTCCAGCATAGCGATTCGGCGATGGGGCATCTGCTGCCGTTGTTGGCTGAAGTCGATTTGAAGGGAACGAATTTCGGACCGACGCTGACGGTTTCTGAAATCCGCAAATATTGTCCGCATGCGGTCATCCATGGGCAATTGGCGCCGTTTACATACAGCCGCAACAATGAAGAAGGCATCGTCCGCGAATTCTTGCGCGATTTTGAGCAGGCCCGCGAAAAGCGCGGCCTCGTCTTCGCGACGGCTGGATCCATCAACAATGGTAGCCGTCTGACGGGCATGCGACTGCTAATGGCCGCCATCCAACGCTACGGGCAGTTCTGACAATCATGCTACTGCAGAGGAATGTTGTTTGCCTTGGTGATTTCGATGATTCGGTCTTGTGGGAGCTTAGTCCATTGTTCAATTTTCGCTATGGAGCAATGATCTTGTAGCATATTGGCGATGTTTTTTTCTGTGTGCTTTTGTTTGATGTGTTCCTCGAAAGTGATGTAGTCCTTTTTCATGTTGTTACCTCTTTTGTATTCATCGGAGGCTATTGCAGGGGGATGTTGTTCGCTTTGGCGATTTCGATGATTCGATTTTGTGGAACATTGGTGTAATTTTCGATTGTCTCGATAGAAACATGCTTCTGTAGCATGTTGGTGATGATTTCAGATTCTTTTGCTTTTTCGCACTTTTGTTTGATGTGTTCTTCGAAAGTGATGTAGTCTTTTTTCATGTTGTTACCTCTTTTTTGTTTGGGTTGTGGGAGACGGAGTCCTGACGACCAGCGGACGACACTGTACAGTTCCCTGTTCACGTTCTGGAAGACGGGATCCGTCTTGGTGAGTTCAATTAGTCGATCCTTATCATCACGAAGGCGGACAGCTGTGGCCATTACCTTCATTTCGTTGGTCTTGAAGCGGGCGACTTGCGCATCGGTCAGCTCTGCCAAAGAGATGATGTTCAGGCGGCAATCCGCCTCGTATAAGCCGCTACCGCTGTCTGTCTCCTCCAGCAGATCTGCGACACATAGGGGACCATTCCATGGTTCCTTTCCTGCATACAGGACGAGTGGATAGATATGGGGCAGTCAGTCCAATGGCCCGAAGCCAGAGAGAAGGGCGTTTGAATCATGCAAGTCCTTTGCTTTATAGTGCTTTTTTGTGATGATGTCCGCTTCGTCACGCCATCGCATGGCGGAGGCGAACAGACATCGGAGCGGCATGAGCAGATCGATGTAGGACTGGTTTTCCATAAGGAGAAGGGCGCAGGTTCGTGTGTCGTCTCCGCGGACGACTAGCCGCCGCCCTATGTCCGCCGTCTGCGAGGCCGACAGTCCCGTGAACGCATCCGCCAGATAGACGGACGGATCCATTTCCCTCAGGCATGATGGATCAATGCCGCGTCCATCAACGCGGAGGAAGTTGAAGGGATCGACGAAGATGTTGTCGTCTTTCATCATTCGCTTCATGGCCAGGTCGAGTCTTCCCATTGGTGCCTTCTCCTTTATTATAATGTAAATTCATAGAATAACAAATCTGCTACATGAAAATTTTCCCATTAATGTAGTGCATAGAATCATAAAGACAAGTTTAAGTATTTGTGGTACAATTAGTTACATTATGACTTTCTGTGATTCTTTATGACTTTTCAAATGTTAGCTAGTTGATTTTCAAGCTAATACGGAAAAAACGGTCATAATGACATAAAATTGACAATTTTCCTCTTAAGATATTGAATACCAGTGAGATAGAAGAAAAATTATCTGAAAATGAATTTTTTGAATGAATACTGCCCAACAAATCAAACTGTAAGGTATAATCCCTTTGGATGAATTTTTTAAGGGGATAACAAAAGCCGCCATGCAGGAACAATTCACCTGCATGGTGGCTGGATGCCTTTTCAATTCATAGAGAAGAACTTGTGGATATTACATGGCGCGTTTCGTCATCTTCATGGCGAAATCGTGGAGCGCATCATGACAGGGGGATGCGGGCAGCGCTTTGTTCAGACATGAAAGGGCGGTCTGTACGTATGATTCCGCGTCGTTCTGGACGGATTCAAGCGGTTTGCCATCCATCAATTGACGGACGGTTGTGATGTCGCTCTGCGTGATATCTGCGCGGCCGAGAATGGAACGGAGCAGCGTGGCTTTTTCTGCAGAAAGCGAGTTGAGAGCGCGGCAGGCGAGCAGGGTGCGTTTCCCTTCGCGGATGTCGGAACCAATTGGTTTTCCGAGCTTTGCCTCTTCACCGTAGATGCCGAGAATGTCGTCCTGCAGTTGGAAGGCAATGCCGCAGTTGTGGGCGAACTGGGCAAGTTGCAAGGCTGTCTTGCAGACTTCGATAGGCGTGTCCATGCCAAGAGCGGCTCCCGCTTCCGCGCAATATTTCAGGAGGGCGCCTGTCTTGCCGTCGATCATCTTCAGAACGATTTCATCTGTGATATCGTCCCATGACATGTGGCTCATTTCGACATCCAATTGTTCGCCGGCGAGCAAGTCTTGCGTGAGACGGCCGGTCATGTTGAAGACGAGCGAGAAAAGCGTTTCATGTGAGAAGCCGTTCAATTCCATGAGTTTCTCCGTGGCGCGGGCCTGTAGGGAGTCGCCTGCCAGAATGGCGGCGCTGATGCCGTAATCGGTTGCTACAGCGTCAGTAATGCCCCATGCCTCCTTGCCGAGACGTGCCCCGAGAACGTGTCCCGTCGGGTTGCCGCGGCGGAAATCGTCGTGGTCAATGACGTCGTCATGGATGAGCGTCCATGTGTGGAATTCTTCCACGGCGACGGCAGCGGGCAGCGCTTTTTCGATGTCTCCGCCGACGGCTTGCGCGCACATGAGCAACAGGCATGGGCGGAGGCGTTTGCCGCCGCCTTGCAGATAGCCGTTGATGATGGCGAACAGATGGCTGGGCAAACGTTGCTTCAGGTAGTCTGTCTCCTGTTGCAAGGCTGCGAAAAAGAGATTGCGCAAATCGTCCATGGTTTTCATATTATTTTCCTCTGTGGGGCTGGCAAGTTACGAATATTCATAATATAAAATTGAAAATCCAAAAAGAAAGATATGTTATATATATTGAGTTATTTTCTTTTTATTCACAAACAGGACTCGGCAAGCAATCATGACAAGCAAGGAAGAACTTCTTAAGATTTTGGAACCCAATGGACAAACGCAAATTCTGGCCTATTGGGACGAACTCAATGAATCGCAACGTGAGCAGTTGGCGCAGCAGATTAAGGAAATCAACTGGCCGACGGTGACCGTTTGGGCCGCGAACGCCCTCAAAGGCGAATCGGCTCCGATTCCGTTTGACAAGCTGACGCCTGCGCCGTACCATGCGCTCGTTCCAGAAACAGATGATGAAAAAGCCTTTCAGGCAAAGGCTTATCAGCATGGCGTCGATCTGCTGAAGGCCGGCAAGGTGGCCGCGTTTACGGTGGCCGGTGGACAAGGCACGCGTCTCGGTTACGATGGTCCGAAAGGCACGTATAAAGTCTCGCCTGCGATGAACAAGCCGTTGTTCCAGATTTTCGCGGAGTCGTTGCTGCGCAATCAGGCAAAGTATGGCTGCAAGTTTACATGGTACATCATGACGAGCACGATCAACGACGCGGCAACGCGCGCGTTTTTTGAAGAGAACCATTATTTCGGTCTGGAAAAAGAACAGGTCATGTTGTTCAAGCAGGGGATGTTGCCCGCTTTTGGCATGGACGGCAAAGCCTTGCTGGCCGCGAAAGATTCGTTGGCGCTGTCGCCGAACGGCCATGGCGGTTCATTCGCCGCCATTCGTGATTCAGGCGCGTTGGCGGACATGGAGAAAAAAGGCGTGACCATTTTGTCCTATTGGCAGGTCGATAATCCGCTGATCAAAGTCATGGATCCGTTGTTCATCGGCATGCATGATTTGACGAAATCGGACATGAGCTCCCGCGCGCTCATCAAGCGTGACTACGCGGAGAAGCTCGGTCATTTCTGCATTTTGGACGGCAAAATGATCATCGTGGAGTATTCGGACATGCCTGTCGAATTGGCGAAGTTGGAAGACAAGCCTGGCCGTCTGGCCTATCGTGCAGGCTCCCCCGCCATGCATGTCTTGTCCGTCGATTTTATCGATCGCATCACGTCCGGCAAACTGGAATTCAATCCGCATCGTGCCAACAAGAAAGTCCCGTATATCAATGACAAAGGCGAACTTGTGTCCCCTGAAACGCCGAACGCCATTAAACTGGAGTTCTTCCTGTTCGATGCGTTGCCGTTGGCGAACAACCCGCTGGTGTTGGAGGCTTGCCGCGACGAGCAGTTCGCTCCAGTGAAGAACAAGGAAGGCGATGATTCTCCTGCGACATGCCGCGCCGCCTATCTGGCCCGTGGCCGCAAATGGTTGCGTGCGGCAGGCGTTGTCCTGCCGGAAGGAATGGAAGTCGAACTTTCGACGAAATCCTTCGTGGATGAAGACGATGTGAAGGCGTTTGTGAAAGGCGGTCATCTCCCGCCGCTCAAACCAAACTGCGTTAATTATGTGGAATAATGGATTTTACGAGAGGACGTTCTGGATATTCTGGAAGAAGAGAATCAAACACTCCATAACTTCCAACCCACTGTCCACTGCCCACTAACCACTAGCCACTAATCACTAAAACAACACGCCCGCCGTTCCAAAATGGAGCGGCGGGCGTTTGCGTTTATGGATTTTCAGATGGTAATCACGCTTGCGCGGCGGCGGCTTTCTTCTTGGAAATGAAGAGGAAAACGCAAGCTCCCGCTACAACCAGTAGCGATATGGCGAGGATGGGGCGGTAGGCGATCCATGCGATGGCGATTGTGACGAGCGAGCAGATGGCAGCGATGATAAAGGCCACGAAACTCGTGCCTTTGCCGACGATTGTGCCGATGAACGGGATGACGTCCGCCAAGACGGACAACGGACGGAAGACCATGCCCATGCCGATGTACATCAGAATGAAACCAATGGCGCGGAAGAACCACCGCTTCATCTTGTTGCTGGCGGCTTTCGCTTCGAAGAGGTCGGTGGCGGTGTGGGTGCCGTCGCGGAAAAGGAACTGTTTCTTGCCGTTCTTGGCCGTGTAGTCGGTGAACGTGTCGCCTTTCTGGACGGCGATGAGGCTGACGTCATGCGGTTTGGTAATGGCGAATTTGACGCGCAGGTCACCGATCTGCGTAACAGGTTGCGGGACAACGGCGTTGGCGATGGCTTGGCCTGCGGCGTTCGCGTCGCCAGCTCCGGCAACGGCATTCACGGCCTGATTGATGGCGTTTGCGGTCGTGGTCGCGGGGGCGGTGTAGGGGACGATGACATATTCGCCTTCAATGCGCGCGCCGAGAACCTTCAACTGCTGTGGCAGCTGGAAGTCTGGAGCAAGTGTGTAACCTTTACTGCCACCGATCTTTGCGATGATTTCAGGGCCAAACTTGAACGCGCCGAAAGAAACGTTGGAGGCCATCAGTTCGTCGTCTTGGAAGCGCATGATACCGACGTTACGGCAAGTCGTCCGCGCATCCGGATTTTCAAATGTGTTGGAATCGATGGGGGCTTGGACCCATGCAGGCTCGTATGTGTAGGTTGTGACGGTTTCCGTGCCGCCGCCCATCTTTTTCTTCGTCTCCGAATGCTGTTGTTCCACGTATTGGTAGATTTCGACTTCGCGGGAAAGGCGGATGGCGTTTTCAGAAATGCCGAAGATTGGATCCGTGAGGACGTCCTGTGTTGCAGCGGGGCCAGTCATGAAGACAGGTTTGCCCTCATTTTCTGCTTGGATTTCAGGCTTGCCGACATCGATGGTGACTTTCTGCAATTCGTTCAGCGCGTTTGTGTTGCGAACGGCATCATGTTCATTGTTCCAAAGGACGGGAAAACCGATGATGAAAATGATGAGGCCGATGAGAACGCCTTTGAAGGCACCGCCAAGGCGGCTGAACCATGACTGACTGCTGGTCGTTTGGTATTGAGACATGTCTTTCTCCTTTTTTTCGATGTGATTGAAAATGCACAGTGTTCTTAATGTACTTTCTAAACATGAATAGGCAACTGCATATTGACAAAATAAAATATTTCAGAAAAGATTTCAAAAGACGCGGAAGGCGGCTATATTTCAAGAAAAGTCATGAAAACGCAATGAAAAAACAGGTGTTCCCATGAGAATTGACAATCAATTGCCTGGAGGCAATATCATCGTTGAGCAGATAGACGGTTACAACGCCTTGCTGAAGCGCGAGTTGCGTGATACCGCCGGAAATTGGTTCTACTGGAAGTTTCGCGCGGAATTTGACGAAGCGGGGGAGTATGTCTTCAAATTTCTGGAAGGCGCGTCGGTTGGAAATCGTGGCGCTGCGATAAGTGTTAATAAAGGAAAGACATGGACATGGGGCGGCGTTACCGAAGATGACAAAAAAGCGGAGACGTTCCGCTACCATGCGGAATCGGCGGGAGAAGTGTGGTTCTGCGTGTGCGTCCCGTACATGCAGTCGGACTGGGATGCGTTCATGGCGACCATGCCAGAGGGGACGTTCCATTGTGAAGAGCTATGTCGTTCGCGGAAAGGACGTTCCGTCGAATTGTTGCGGTGGGGCAATGGTCCGAAAAATATTTTGTTGACGACGCGACATCACTGCCAGGAGTCGATGGCGACGCATTCGCTGGAAGGGTTGCTTCGGGAAGTCGCCGCGCATCCTAATATGTATAAGGAATATACGTTCTACGCGGTGCCGTTTGCGGATAAGGATGGCGTGGAGGACGGCGACCAGGGGAAGAACCGCAAGCCGCATGACCATGCACGGGATTACGGGCCGAGCGCGATTTATCCGGAAGTCAAAGCGATTATGGCACTTGCGTATCGTGTGAAGCCTGTGTTGATGTTCGACATGCACTGCCCGTGGTTGCGTGGGCCGACGGATATCTACACGTATTTCGTCGGACAGGAGAATCCGCGAATTCAGGCGGGCATCACGGCGTTTTCGTCTGTTTTGGAAATTGAATCGCCCGCGAGTTTTCCGCATCATTCGAGCGACGACATGCCGTTCGGCGTGTCGTGGAATACATCCGCCAATTACAAGCAGGGCAAGACGATGGTGATGTGGTCGGCCGGGCTGCCGTGGGAGCCCCGTGCGCAGTCGATAGAGATTCCATTTGCGAATCTGCGCGATCTAACGGTCGATGCGGCGGCGGCGAAGGAGTTCGGAGCCGCATTGGCGCGAACGATTTTAAAAGTGATTTAAATCACTTTTAATTAACAATTTACAAATTACAATTTACAATTTACAATATCATAATTTGGAGTTCACCTGAAACCAAAGGAAAGAAGATGAGAAAGACAAGACGATTGCTGACGTTATGCTGCGTGATGGCGGCATGTTGCGCAATGGCGCAGACTGATGTGTGGAAAGAGCAGGGCGGCGCCCCACAGGGCGATGCCATTCTTGAACACAAGATGGCGAATCCTGTTTATTATCAGGAGGCTGGAAAACGTGCACTGAAGGTGGAGCCGTTCGCCGTCTATAAAGCGACGGCGAAAGTGAAGGGCAATGTGCCCAACGGCGGCGGCATGGCGCTCGTGAACTACGGTTGGGATAGCTTCGGCTGGCATTTCAGCACCAACGTTCCAGTCGGTGTTTGGAATGACTGGCGGGATGTTTCGGTGAATTTCTGCGTGCCAGTCGAACGGGTCGATTTTACGCCGTTGGTGCTGTCGAACGCGAAGAATTCGTCCATGGCTATCAAGGACTTGCATATCGTGATGGTGCAGAGCGGTGCGGACCATGTCAAAGAGATGCAGGCGAAGGCGGATCCGTCTCCGGTTGAACGCCAGTTGCTTGCACGTTATTATTTGGGGAAGAAGGACTTCGTCAATACCATCAAGTTGCGTGAAACAACGACGGACAAGCAGGCTCGTGCGGATATCGCCTGTCTGTTGGCGAAAGCGTACACCGATAAAGATGACATTCGGCGGAATACGCAGGAAATGATTCGCAATGAAGCACTTCGGTGGCCGGATGCCAAACTCCGTATTCCGGAACTGCTGTCCAATTTCACGCCGGAAGAACAGTATAACATCTGCATGTGGGCCATCGTCTCCAATCCGAACGAATATGTCGTTCGTTCAATGGATTATGTCGGATCGAAACAGGCATTGACGATTGCGGGCAAGACGCGGCTTCTTGAGGCGAAGCGCGCTGCCTTGGGGCGAATTTCAGACAAGCAAAAAGAAAATGCGGAAGTCAAGGAGGCTGTCATGAAGCTTGAAAAGAAATTGGAAGAAGAAGAGGCTGCATTGGCCCAAACCAAAGCCGCACTCGGCAAATGCAAAATCAGCCTGGGCGGCAAGACGCTTGCTGCGGATACGATGGCCATCGTGTTGCCGTTGGAGCCGACACCGTCGGAAAAGCATGCGGCAGAGGATTTTATGGGTCACATTGAACAGATGACGGGCATTAGTTTGGACATTGTGACAGACGTTGCAGACGGCCGTTATCCGATTTTCATCGGCCGCAATGGCGCGTTGAAGGATTATGGTTTCGACGTCGATTACGCGAAGCTTGGCCTGGAAGGCATCCACATGGAAGTGAACAAGCAGGCGACGGTCTTGGCCGGTGGCCGCCGTGGTGTGTTGTACGCTGTCTATACGTTCTTGGAAGAAAATCTCGGCTGCCGTTGGTTCACGGCTGACTGCATCACGATTCCGAAGAAAGGCAGTTATTCCTTCAAGACCTTCAAAAAAGTCTATGTTCCTGCGCTGGAAGGACGTGCGACGGACTATCCTGTCTCTCGCCCGTTGCCGTTCAGTGTCCGCAACAAATACAATGGCGCTTATATTCCTGACGTTGAGGAATGGGGCGGCAATATCCATTATCGCGGCTTCGTCCATACGTTCAACGCGTTGGTGCCGCCGTCCGTCTATGGCGCGACGCATCCGGAATACTATTCTGAAATCAACGGCCATCGCGTGACGGATCATTCGCAGCTCTGCTTGACGAATCCGGACGTGCTGAAAATCGCGACGGAGAACGTCCTGAAATGGTGCGAAGAGTCGCCGCGCGCGGCCATCGTCAGCGTCTCGCAGAACGACTGGCATAATTACTGCACATGCGCGAAATGCAAAGCGTTGGCGGAGAAAGAAGGCAGCCAGATGGGCCCGTTGCTGCACTTCGTGAACGCCATTGCGCGCGAAGTCGCCAAGAAATATCCGGAGAAGATCGTCGATACATTGGCGTATCAATATACGCGCAAGCCGCCGAAATTCGTGAAGCCTGAGCCGAACGTCGCCATCCGCCTGTGCTCCATCGAATGCTGCTTCGTCCATCCGCTGGACGGCTGCGATTACAACAAGAAATTCGTGGAGGACATCGAAGGCTGGTCGAAGATCTGCAAACGCCTGCACATTTGGGACTACGTCATCAATTATGCGCACTGCATCATGCCGTTCCCGAATCTCGACGTCCTGCAGCCGAACATCAAGTTCTTCATCCGCAACGGTGTGACGGCCATCTATGAAGAGGCCAACTACTTCAGCACGGGCGGCGAACTCTCTGAATTGCGCACATACTTGATGGCCAAATACTTGTGGGATCCGAACGCGGATGGCAAGAAGGCCCTCAACGAATTCACGGAAGCATACTACGGCGCGGCCGGAAAGTATATCCGCGACTATCTGACGCTGTTGCACAAGAACGTCTGCTCCAATACGAAACGCCATGTTCGCATCTACACGCATCCGCGCGACTATTTGAATGATCCTGCCATGTTGCAGAAGTCGTTCGATTTGTTCGCAAAGGCGGAAAAGGCTGTGAAGAACGACGCGAAACTGTCGCATCGCGTAGCCGTCGCGAAGATGCCGTTGCTCTATACGAAACTGATACTGGGGCAGGGTGGCTATAAGCTTGAAGGAACGGCACTTGTGCCGCAGGATACGGTCAAGACGGAAATCGCGGAGGAATTTGCGAAAACCGTCGCCGCCGAAAAAGTGACGCATTATCGCGAAGGGAGAGCCGATATCGTCCAGTGGCTTGACACGCAGAAGAAAGGACGTGAAAAAATTGACATCGTGACGCTGAAGAACGATTTTATCAGCTTGGATGTTCTGCCGTCCGCAGGTGGCCGCATTTGGCGGGCCACGGAACTGAAAGGCAAGCGGCAACTGCTGCGCAATGTCGAAAACGCGAACAAGGAAGTCAGTCCGTATGAAGGCGGCTATGAAGAATACGCCAGTGACCAGCATCGTGGCCCAGGCTGGAGCGAATCGTATCGCGTCGTTTCGAAGACGGATACGTCCGTCGAGATGGAAGCAACGCTGAATAACGGACTTGTGATGTCCCGCAAGATCGAGTTGGTTCCGGG
>JAEEGJ010019883.1_pt1 | contig 14712 bp, 9 predicted proteins | sample 8958761 | NCBI WGS metagenome assembly JAEEGJ01 (sample SAMN16246546, study PRJNA631951) | gut metagenome | biome: gut microbiome; feature: rumen; material: RS-attached | host: Bos | place: Iran: Karaj | collected 2018-10 | reverse complement strand
GTGGCAACCGCGAACTGCATACGCAATATGCAGTAGATGTCATCGACTACAAGAAGAACGACAAGAACTCGATTAGGTTTGCACGCACTCCTGACCACTCGAACCAGATTGTCGATTGCAAGTATTTTACAGCCAACTATTTACCGGTGATGAATTCGTTGCTGAAAGAATACAGCAATATTGATTCGTTTGTGATTTACCATTGCGTACACGGACAGGTAACCGTAAAGACCGATGGTGGCGACGAGGTGCTCAACGAAGGCGAAACCATACTCATTCCTGCTTGCATCGACGATGTTGTACTTATCCCGATGAAATACAGTGAACTGCTTGAAATATATATGAATAAGCAATAAATCACAGGTAGCCCCGATGGGTTTCTGTTTATTGCACCTATGAGTTTTTCTAGAAACATAAAGTATATCTCGTGGCGGAAGATATGGAATCTTTGTCGCTTGCATAAATTCTACCGTAAGGCAAAGAATGGGAAGCTGATAGGGGAGGTGCCACCTCCAAGTTTTGCAAGCTACGAGCCAACCAATATCTGCAATCTCTCGTGTGAAATGTGTCCCTCGTGCAAATGTATGCTGAAGCGTCCGCGCGGAACCGCCGATATGGATTTGTACCGAAAGTTCATAACCGAAAACCGAGAAACTTTAATAGACATAATCCTGCATTTTCAGGGCGAACCGCTTATGTATAAGCAACTTGGCGAGATGATTGCTTTCGCAAGGCAGAACCGCATCTACACAATGTTCTCGACAAACGGGCAGCTTCTTGCACAAAACATCGACATCATACGCAATGCCCGTCCCGACCGCATAATAGTTTCGCTCGACGGACTTTCAGACGAAACCTATACAAAATACCGAGTTGGCGGAAAAGTGCAAAATGTGTTCGACGGACTTGAAAAGCTATCGCAACTTCCTGCAAAAGAGCGACCTTACACCGAGTTGCAGTTCCTAGTTTTTTCGCACAACGAACACGAAATTCACGAACTTAAGAATCTGAAAAAGAAATACCGCATCGACAAGATTACACTCAAATCGGCACAGATTTATGAAAATTCGCAAGTCGATTTTCTGCCCGAAAACCAAAAGTTCTCACGCTATGCAGTAACCGAAAACGGAAATTTTCAACTGAAAAAGGAATTAAAAAGCCAATGCAAGCGTTTGATTTTCGGAACTGTAGTCTGCTTCGACGGACGGGTTGTACCATGTTGCTTCGACAAGGATGCCGACCACGAACTTGGCAATATTGCCAGCCAAAGCCTGCATGAAATTCGAAATTCGAAAAAATATATCGATTTTGTAAACAAAGTTTTCTCAAATCGCAATGAAATCAGCATCTGCAACAACTGCTCCGAATAGCCTTAACCGCGTTTTCCTTGGCATTGGCGGAAACCTTGGCGACCGCCTCGGCAACTTGCGCCGAGCCATCGACCTTATTGGCGAGCGCATTGGCAGAATAGAAAAGGTTTCATCGGTTTATCTGTCGGAACCGTGGGGATTTAAGCATGCAAAATACTTCACAAACATTGTAGCTAAAGTGCGTACAGCACTTTCTGCCGACGAAACTCTTGCCTCGGCTCTCCAAATCGAAGCCGAACTTAAGCGCACCCGTTCGGGCAATGGTTACGAAGGCCGTACAATGGACATCGATATACTTTTTTTCAACAACGAAATCATTAATACTGAAAGACTTGTAGTTCCGCATCCGCATATTTGCCAGCGTCTATTCGTACTGCTGCCTATGGCTGAAATAGAACCCAATTTTGTACATCCACAAAATGGAAAGACCATGCTGGAACTCTCAGAAATATGCACAGATAACGGAAAAATAAAAAAAATCTCATCTAACTAAAAAAAATCATACACCTAATAAGCAAAAAGAATTATTTTTGCATTCTTGTATGAACGATTATTTTGCACACGAAACAGCAGTCATCGATGAAGGCTGCAAAATAGGAAAAGGCACCAAAATTTGGCATTTTTCCCATGTAATGTCCAATTGTACAATTGGCGAAAGCTGTAATATTGGACAAAATGTAGTGGTATCGCCCGATGTAACTTTGGGCAGGAATGTAAAAGTCCAGAACAACGTATCCATTTACACTGGTGTAATCTGCGAAGACGATGTTTTTCTCGGACCTTCGATGGTATTTACTAATGTTATCAATCCGCGTAGCGCAGTCAGTCGCAAGGACTGCTACCGTCGCACCTTGGTAATGCAAGGAGCAAGCATTGGTGCAAATGCAACTGTTGTTTGCGGACACGACATCGGCAGATACGCATTGATAGGCGCAGGTGCTGTTGTTACGAAGAACATCCCCGACTACGCACTTGTAGTAGGCAACCCGGCACGGCAAATGGGTTGGGTGAGCGAATACGGCTGCAAGCTCAAGTTCGACAGCGAAGGATTTGCAACTTGTCCCGAAAGTGGTCAGAAATATAAATTGGAAAACGGAAAAGTAACAAGAATAGAATGAAGAATTTTGCAATAATAGGAGTTGGCGGGTACATCGCACCTCGCCACCTGAAAGCAATAAAGGAAACGGGCAACAATCTGCTCGTAGCTCTTGACAAGAGCGACAGCGTCGGAATCATGGATTCATTTTTCCCGAAAGCCGACTTTTTCACAGAACCAGAACGTTTCGAACGCCATGTATATAAGACACAGCATGGCTCTGGTGAAAAAATAGATATTTTCAGTATCTGCACACCAAACTATCTACATGATGCACACATAAGAATGGCCTTGCTCAATGGCGCCGATGCCATTTGCGAAAAACCACTCGTGCTCAATCCCTGGAACATCGATGCTCTTTCCGAACTGGAAAAAGAAACAGGACACAAGATCTACAATATCCTGCAGCTCCGTCTGCATCCTGCAATAATCAACCTGAAAAAGAAAATTGAAGCAGGCGATCCGAACAAAATTTATGATGTTGACCTTACATATATAACATCTCGTGGAAAGTGGTTCCATTATTCATGGAAAGGGGATGTAACAAAGTCGGGTGGACTTGCAACCAACATCGGCATTCATTTCTTCGATATGCTTCAGTACATTTTCGGCAAAAAGAAAATGCTCGTGGTTCACCATCGCGACAACCATGTGGTATCGGGCTACCTCGAACTTGAAAAGGCACGCGTACGCTGGTTCCTTAGTGTCGACAGCGAATACCTTCCCGACGACATCAAGGCAAAAGGTCAGACAACCTACCGCTCAATACAAATTGCTGGCGATGAACTTGAATTTACTGGCGGTTTTACCGATTTGCACACCGAAAGCTACAAGAACATCCTTGCTGGCAATGGTTTTGGCATTCAGAACGCAAAGCCAAGCATCGAAATGGTTCACTACATTAGAAACGCAGAAATTGTAAACACAATGAAAGATTGCGAACATCCATTTATGTCAAAAATAAAGTAATTAAAAAATAAGTATATGAACATTTACGAAGCATTAATCAACAAGCAGGCAAAATTATCCGTAATCGGACTTGGATATGTTGGTCTGCCTATCGCATTGGAATTTTCAAAGCATATAAATGTCGTTGGCTTTGATGTAAAGCCCGAAAGAGTTGCTATGATGAACAACCATATCGACCCAAGTAACGAACTCGACAAATCAGCATTCGATGGTTGCAACATCACTTTCACATCCAATGCCGAAGACCTCAAGCAGTGCAACTTCTTCATCGTTGCAGTACCAACTCCAATCGATGAGCACAAGCTTCCTGATCTTACCCCTGTAATCAAAGCATCAGAATCGGTTGGTAAGGCTTTGAAGAAAGGCGACTACGTTGTTTACGAATCAACAGTATATCCTGGTTGCACCGAAGAAGACTGCGTTCCGATTCTCGAAAAGATGTCGGGGTTGAAGTTCATGCAGGATTTCAAGGTTGGATTCTCACCCGAAAGAATTAACCCGGGCGACAAAGCACATTCGCTTACCCAGATAAAGAAAATTACCTCTGGTTGCGACCCTGAAGCAGCAGAAAACATCGCTAAGGTATACGAAATAATTATCAAGGCTGGCGTTCATCGTGCAAGCGCAATAAAGGTTGCCGAAGCTGCCAAGATTATCGAAAACACCCAGCGCGACATCAACATTGCACTCATGAACGAATTGTCAATCATATTCGACATCATGGGAATCAACACCTACGAGGTTTTGGAAGCTGCTGGAACAAAATGGAACTTCCTTAAATTCTCGCCAGGTCTTGTTGGTGGACACTGCATCGGCGTTGACCCATACTACCTGCTTCACAAGGCAAAACAACTCGGTTATCATGCAAGTATGATTAACTCAGGTCGTGCACTTAACGACAGCATGGGAACTCGCATTGCCGACAAGGTTGTAAAGATGATTATCAATGCCGGTAAGGAAATTACAAAGTCAAGGGTACTTATCATGGGTATGACTTTCAAGGAGAACGTTACCGACATCAGAAATTCGCGCATTATCGACATCATCAACGAGTTGAAATATTTCCGCGTAAACTGCGATGTTGTTGATGCATACGCCGACCACGACGAGGTTATGAAGGAATATGGCGTTGACATGTCGAAGGAACCGACAGGCAAATACGATGCTGTTATCGTAGCTGTAAACCATAAACCATATATGGAACTCAACGAAGATTACTTCAAGAGCATTTCTGCCGAAAACGGAATCCTCGTTGATGTAAAAGGCGTGATGAGAGGAAAAATCAAAGATTTGACATATTGGAGCTTATAAACCAGTATTCCACAAAAAACAGAAAAGGCAACGCATTGCGTTGCCTTTTTCATATACTCTACTCCCTAAATACGGAATTTATCGTCTTATCAGCTGAACTGTTCCTTTTTGACTTAATTTCTCGTTATTCTCTCCGGTAGCTGTAATCACATAGAAATATACGCCTTCCGATGCATCATTGTTACCACTTACCTTTCCATTCCAGTAGTTATCAATCTGCTGGCTGTGGAAAACCAACTGGCCTGCCTTTGTATATATCGAAAGATCATAGTCTAACAATGTGCCGTTGTACTTTATTGTAAATTCATCCCCTATTCCATCTCCATTTGGCGTAAATACATTCGGAATTCTAAAATCACTAGCATTAACACCTATAGTTTCCGAATATCTGCTCTCACAGTCTCCTGTACGTGCAACAAGTTCCACTACATACTTTCCGTTGCTCTTGAACTCATAATCAAAGTTATAATCTGTAGATATCACTATTCCGTTCACAAGCCACTCATAATCAACATTCTGAGTATTTCCAGAATCATCAAGGCGTGTATAGTTACGGAAAGCATAGGCTCTTTCATTGAAAGCATCCTTCGAACTTTCAAAGAAAGCATTCAGGTTTGTCTTATCTCTTACAAGCACTGTATCGTATGCCACACACGAATTTGCATAGTTGATTTCCACCATGTATATACCAGCATTCAATCCTGTAAAGATTCCGTCACGGGAAATTTCCGAACCGTTAATCCTGCAGTAATTAATTTTGCTATCCGATTTTATCGTGAGTTCTCCGTTTCTGCCAGAACAATAGTTTGCCTTGGTGCTTACCATATAATTCAACTTGCTGGCAACATTCACATCAAACATTACCTTCGAAGAGCATCTGCCTTCGCCAGTCGTAATTTCAATGCTGTTTTTGCCGGTTTTAAGTCCCGTCAATTCATACTTTCCACCATTAAGTTTTGCAACTGAATAATAGGAATCGTTCCATCTTACCGATGATGATCCTGTAGTATTAACGAGTAATTTTTCTCCATAGCACAAGTCAGCTTTTGCAACAGATGCTACTAGATTCTCAGTTTCCACAAAAGTAATCTTAACACTCCTGCCATTGACTAATGATAGAGTTTGTGTACCATACGACTTGCTGCTAATTTTAACTCCTGATGCCACCTTGGTCAATACCAAATCATTTGATGCTTTTACTTTGGCAATGTCAACTCCTTCAATCAAAAGTTCATTGCCACATATTGTTGTGTCATTTAAATTAAGCGCATCGATCTTATTTTCGGATTGAGGTGTAGGATCTGAACTCTTTGCTTGGAACATAAGTTCAGTAGGATTTGGATCATGTGATTCGGATTCGGTAAGTGCCATAGGTGCCGACGTACTTACATCGGATGCATCAGAAGTTATTGTAATATCTTGAGTTGGTGAATTGTCTGGAGTAACAGATGCAAGTTCCTCATTTGCTGGTAAATATGCAATTACAACAGCTGCAACAATTCCAATCGTTGCAATACTTGCAATAAGGTGATACTTATATGCCGAGAAAAAATCTGCTGCAGTCCGCTTTGGGAAATGCTTGCTGACATTCTCAAACACCTCTGGCGGAGGAGTTTCAGTGTAACCTTCCAGCTTATGCTTTAATATTTTGTCAAATTCGTTCATCACCTTTTTAAATCGTTTTTAATTAAACTTATAAGTTGTTCTCTTGCTTTCTTTAGTTGCGATCTACTTGTCGACTCCGTAATATTTAGGATTTCAGCAATTTCGTTGTGCTGATAGCCTTCGATGACATACATGTTAAAAATTGTTCTGTAGCCATCTGGAAGTTTCGAAATAATGTCAAGCAATTCTCTAGCCGACATATCCGAAACTATATCCGGACACTCATCTTCAACACTGGCATCGTCATCATCTATATCAGAAAACGAACTTCTGCCAAGCCTCAGATAGTTCAACGATTCGTTGACCGCCATCCTCTGCAACCAACCTTCAAAAGAACCTTCAAACCTAAAATCTCCAATCCTGTCCATAACCTTTATGAAGCAATCCTGAAGAATATCCTGAGCCTCGTCTCTGTTCTTTGCATACCTTAAGCAAATCCCGTAAACGAATGGCGAGAACTTCTTATAAAGCTCTTCAAAAGCCTTCTGCGACTTCTGCTGACACTTTCTTATCAGTTTCTCGTTATCGCTCATTACACCTATATGACAATTTTAAAGGCGTTTTCGTTGCCTGGAAAAACAAAAAAAAATTATTATTTTTTATCTTACTGATTAACAGCATGTTTACAAGAGCAAAAACTTCATATAATACCAAAATACGCTTCAAAATGTAACGCTTCCCTCAATAAAATCAATCGTAAATGAAAAAATTAATGCATACTTGCGACTTTCTAAGCGTTTACTAAAGACAATTTCTCAATATACATTCCACCATCAGATATGCAAATGAGCAAATCATCCATACCTAGTATTGAATTTATCTCCTCATACTGGAACTGTCTTATAAAAATAAAAAGAAGGGAATGAGTAAGCCCATTCCCTTCTTTTTCTATTAGAAATTATCTTACCAGATGCAAAGCACCTTCTTCGTTGTAGGGGTTGCCGTCGTAACCTTCTGCCTCGATGATGTAGAAGTAAACGCCCGGTGTTGCCTTTGTTGATCCGTTGAGGCGTCCGTCCCATCCTGCGTCCTCGTTCTCCCAGTCGGTCCACTCGAATACCACTCTTCCGTAGCGGTTGAGGATCTTTCCGTGGAAGGTCTTCAGCGTCTGCGCCTTAACCTGGAAGTAGTCGTTGATTCCGTCGCCGTTCGGCGAGAAGATGTTCGGGATGTCGAGGCTGCTGGCCTTGTCGACGAACACGCACTCGTCGAGGAAGGCCGTGTCGCGGCACTCCTGGAGGTCACGGTTCATGACGATGAGGTACGGCTCGTAGCATCCCGGCTCGGTGTAGGTGTGCTGCACGAGCTCGTCGCAGTTCTTCTCGACCACGCCGTCGCCGAAGTGCCACTCGCACTTCTTGCCCACGTTGTCGTAGTTGGTCGAGTTGACGAAGGTAACCTCCGCGTCGGGAGCCACCAGGCTCGACAGGATGACGTCTGCCGACACTGCGAACGCGGCCTCTATCATGCCTATGGTGCCCACCTCGACCGTCGGGTAGTCGTAGCAGTTGATGTCGCCGAAGAACTGGTTGTAATCCGTGAGGTAGCCGTTGTTGAACGTCTGGTACTCCGTGCGGTACGTGTAGGTGCCTGCAGGCAGGTTGTAGACGTGCAGGTCGGTGATCGGGGTGCCGGTGACCGGGTTGGTTATCGCCGGTCCGACAGTGGTGTCGATCCAGAAGAAGGAGTACGTGTGGAGGGTGTCGATGAACTCTATGCCGCCCCTGCCAAGTCCGCAGGTGTCGCCTATGATGTTGTAGGTGTATTCAGGACGGCTCGGCTCGAATACCGTGTCCCTGGTGATGTAGGACTCGCAGCCCCACGAGTTCATGGTCGTCAGGCCCACGATGTGCCAGTCCTGCTTGTCGTTCCAGTATACGAACGTGCTGTATTCGCCGTCGGCCTGGTTGGTGTAGACGGTGTCGATGTTGCCGTTGCCGAGCTCCCAGTTGTAGGTCGCAAGGGTGTCCTCAACAGCGGTGATTATCGCAGGTCCGCCGAAGCATTTTGGAGGTATGATGGTGACATCGGACGACGGAACCATAGCGAAGACAACCTTTATGGTGTCGCTCGAGGTGCAGAGCTGGGTGTTCAGCACTGTCCAGTACAGCTCGAAGTACGGGGTGTGGCTGTTGCCCGCCGTGTACATTGTGCTGTGGATCTCGGTGTCGGGGTTGGAGCGGTCGTCGAAGGTGAGCGTGGAGTATGCCGCGTTGGATGACCAGCGTCCGTTGCCCACGCCGTTGAAGTTGACAGGTATAGGTCCGCCGTCGAGGCCGCAGAAGGTGAGCTCGTCGGGAACTATGTCGGCTACCGGGTTCTCGATGAACCTGACCGGCCACGGCCCTGCCGTGTCGCTGCAGATGTTGTTCGGGCCGTTGAACTCTATCCAGTAGAAGTTGTGTACGCCGTAGCTTGCTACGCTTGCGTCGGTGTATATGTTGTTGATGGTCTCGTCGTTAGGTCCGAAGTGCGTTCCCGATACCGGGTCCCACCAGTGGCCCTGGATGCCGTCGCCGGGATATTCGGCGCGCAGGTACGCTCTCGTAGTCTCCCAGCCGCAGACCGCCGTGTCGCCCTCGTTCATGTTGATTACGGGCGACGGTATCTCGTAGAAGGTGACGGTCACCTCGTCGTCGTCGGAGCAGGTGTGCTCGTTCTCGTCGACCTGCAGGTGCGGGTGGTTGGTCTCCGTCCAGCGGAACGTTGCCGAGCCGTATGCCGAGTAGTGGCCGGCGGTGTGCGGGTTGTGGCGGTCGTCAAAGGTGGCTGCGCCGCCGCTGCTGGCGGTCCATGTGCCTACTATGCTGTCGCCCTCCTGGTGAGAGCTGATGGCGTTGAGCCAGAAGTCAAGTCCGCAGACGGAGGTGTCGCGGCCCGCGCGGGCGTTCGGGATCTCCATGAACTCGATGCGCACGGTGTCCGTGTCGTAGCAGGTGCCGGCAAGGCCCATGTTGTTGATTTCCCTGAAGTAGAAGGTGTAGATGCCGTAGTCGCTCACGCGTACGTTCTCGGAGACGCTGTCATGGTTGCCCGTCAGCCAGCGTACATATGCATCCGGGTCGGGCATGCTGCTCTCGTCGACCCACCAGCGTCCCTGAGGCGTGTAGTCGTCGGAGGGCTGCAGGTTCCATACGCCGTTGAGGTTGCAGGTGTCGCCGCAGACGCTGCGGTCCTTGCCTGCATACGCTGTCGGCTTCTGGAGGAAGGTGACGTGCATGGTGTCTATCGAGATGCACGACGCGTTGCGCGCAACGAAGTAGATGTCGATGTTGCTGTACCTCGTGACATGGATCGACGTGTCAAGCGTGAACGTCGTGGAGGTCTGCGAGGAGTCGGCGAAGGTGCCGGCTATCTCCTTGCACATCCACATGTAGGACGAGTAGCCCTCGGAGGCCGTGGCGTCGGCGCACAGCTCCACCGTGTTGCCGCATACGGAGACATGGTTGCCGGTGGCGCCGCACTGGTGCACGCTTACTACAGGCACCTTGCGGAAGACTATGTGCTTTTCGGCCTGGCCTATGCAGCTCGGGTCGTCGATGCGCGGGTCGCTGATGGGCTCCGCCCACCTGAAGACGTATTCGACCTCGGTCTGGTCGTCAGGTATCGGCACGGTTACGAAGCAGTGCGGATAGTCGTCGCGGCTGGCCGACTGCGGGCTGTTGTAGTTGTGGTAGACGACGGTCGGAAGCCTGTTTCCGTTCATGTCGTAGGCCGTCCACCTGCCCTCGTTGGCCGGGTTGGTGTTGTATACCTGCAGCTCTGCAGTGTGTCCGCAGACGGTGTCGACGTTGGCAGTTGTAGCGGGTGCCGGTACGTTGATGAACGTTACAGTCACGTTGTCGCTGCCGGCGCACTCGCCGTTGCGCTCGGTGAGGGTAAGCACGTAGGTGCCGCTGCCGTTGGCGTTGGCCGTCGGCTGTATCGAGTTGGCCGGGGTCATAATTACGCCCGAGCCTGTCCACTGCAGCGAGGAGCCTTCGATGGCGGGGATCGTCGGGTTTGCGCCGGTTATCTCAGCGGTGACGCCGCAGACGGTGATGTCGGGGCCTGCCTCGGGGGACGGGATCTGGCGGAAGTTGTAGACTGCGGAGGCCGAGCCGTCGCATTCTGCATTCACAAGGTGCCATGTATAGGTTACGCGTCCGTAGTGGCTAGAGAGTACCCTCGGGTTGTTCATTATGTTGGTCGTGTTCTCTATCGTCGTGTAGCTGTAGTTGGTGACGCCCTCGGGAGGTGTGGCTGTCCAGTAGCCGTTCATGCCGTCCGGAACTGCCGAGCCGTTGAGCTGGATCACAAGGCCGCAGGTTTCGCCGCCTACTACTGTAGGTACAGGTCTTTCCTTCCACATCAGCGGGACTGCCTGCGTTACCGAGCGGCAGCCGTTGCCCCATGCGTTGAGGCCTTCGCCCCTGCCGGCTACGGCTACTATGTAGTACTGTACGTTGTTTCTGCCGTTGAAGGTGCCGAGTGATATTGTCGCCGTTGTGCCGGGAAGTGTTGCCACCCAAGAGTTGCTGATATCGTTCGGGTTGGTGCAGATGATGTACGAGAAGATGCCGCCCAGCAACGGGTCGCCAAGCACCTGGTGACCGTTGTGACCGACAGTCGTGTCGGATACGTTGTAGGTATCGCCTGTGCAAAGGATGTGCGGGTTGTAGTCGGCAAACGCACCGGCATGGAACGGGCATTCGCATGCAAAGTAGCCTGCCACGCCGACGCTGCTGCAGCCGTGCGCGTCCCTTACGGTGAGTGCGTACTCGAGTGCGCTGTACCTGCTGAAGCTGTAGCTGCTGCTGCTCTGGTAGTTGTTGCTCCATCGTATGGAGTCAAGGTGTGGTGTGCCGTACTCTCCGTCCTCGTACTCGGTGTACGGTCCCCATACCTGGTACTGCGGTGGGTTGGAGCCGGGGGTGAGGCCGTTGACGTTGAAGGTGACGTTGACCATGTTGCCGCCCTGGCATTCTTCAGTCCTGTTCGAGATGACTATCTCGTCATATATTTCGAAGCTTACGCTGCTTGTCGCAGGGCATGCGCAGCGCTCGCCGGAAATTGTATTCGTTATGGTGTATCTGCCGGGGTTGGCAAGGCTTGGTGAGAATGTGCGTGCGTCGAGGTTGAGCGCTTCGCTGGCCGGGCTGCAGGTGAGCGTGCCGAAGTCCTGGGCCGACAGCTGTATCGGGGAGCCGGAGCGGCAGAAGTTGTCGACCTGGGTGAGCGTGGCGTTCATCTCGCGTGCGAAGTTGACCGTTACGCTGGCCTCGCCGGAGCATGTCTCGTTGCCCATGTAGTACTCGTGCCAGGTGAAGGTGTAGTCGCCGTAGACGTTGACGGTAACATCGGTTATTGGCTGTGTCGGTGCTGTGAAGTTTGCCGTGCCGGGGCCCGTGTAGGTCCATTCGCCGGTGTTCTGAGGATATGCGAAGCTGCCGGCGCTGAGGGTTGCGGCATTGCCGCAGGGGCTCGTGCTGACAGGTGTCGCGCTCGGGTTGCAGGTTGTTACGCCGCCGTTGCTTGTCACTGTTACTGAAGGCGTAGGCTCGATGCAGCAGTCTGCATGGTGGGCCGGCTTGACATGTACCGTAATCGTAGTGTCGTATGTGCAGCCGAAGTTGTCGGTAGCCGAGAAGGTGTACGGTATCAGCGACCAGTTTTCCTGGTCGGGGTTCTGTACTACGGCTGTTGCATCGGCACTGCCGTTCTGGCCGGTTGCCATGCCTACGCCGCTCCATGAGTAGCCGCTACCATTAGATGGATAGGTATTGGTGAACGACCAAGTGTCGTTTGGATAAAGGTCTGCTGCGAAATACAAACCCCATTCGAATATCCAGCCGTTATCAGAGCTCAAGTGGTCGCATACATATATTGTCCATGTACCATTGAGAGGACAACCGATGAGAGAAGACATGCTTTCGTATGTTCCGTAGTCGCCTTCATTAAGTATTTCGGTTCTTTCGGTATTTCCACAAGGGTCAGTATACGATTCGTATGTTGTTGGTCCGTTAGGTCCGAAAGGAGTTGTTGATGTCGGTGTAAAGTTATAGGAATAACCTTCACCTTGAGTATAGTAGCAGTCGCTTGAAGAATATGGGTCTGGAGCATGTCCAAGGTGAATGTTTCCACCACCGCTCGAACCTGATACATTAGTACCACCATGGTTGGTCCAGTGAAGAGAAGACATTGTTCCGCCTGAATAAGCATGAAGCAGACACATCTGTCCGTTAGGGCACTGAAGTACCATCGAAAGGTCGCCGAGGTATGAGTGCTCCATATTGAGGTAAATACGTTCGATATCGTTTATTGTGTTAATTCTTGCATCATCGGCAAAAATATCGAATTCGAGGCTAGTGTTGTAGCAGGTACTGTTACCATCGGGAAGGAAGGTTGCTCCAGCAATAATTGGTGGACGGATAGCAGTCCAAGGATCGATATGCGGTTCGCCATGTAGCGAAACAGTTGTTCCAGGACAAACTGAATCGGGTCCGAATGTAACATTTGGCCATGTAGGCTTAAGTGAAACACGTACCTTGCGGGTGTTAATGTTTCTATTCAAACAACCACGGGTATCAGCAGCACTACATATTACCATGAAACCACCACTCTCGGTGAATGTATAGTTAAGAGTCTGTCCACCTTGTGGATGAATTGTATCATTATTAGAATTGATGATACCCCATGTATAAACCAGAGTAGATTCGCTTTGATCGTACTGAGCACCATTGTTATCGAAGTGTGTTGAAGCCGTAAAACTTACTGCCGTACCGTTGCACACATCGTAGAATGTCTCGTTCTGGCCAGTAGCCTGATTAAGTTCAGTTGTAGGGCTTACACTTGGGTTTATCGTAGTCTGGAAAGTCTGGCACATATCACCGCACCAAATCTTGGCAGCAAATCCAGCGCCAGTTGTCGTTGACGAAGACCATACAATCTGTAAAGAACCACGGTTTGAAGTGAAAGTCCGTCCATTCAACGAAGTTCCAGTAGCGTTGGAAACAAGAACCTGCTGAGAAATACCGTCCTTGATAGTCATCGTTGTTCCGGAACCGAGGTTAAACTGTGTGAACTTAAGGCTGATAGCACCAGAGTTGGTAGATGCTATATCCCTTATTAAACTTTCGTTTGCGCTATAGTTACCGCTTGAACCACCGCTATCGTAAAGCAAAGCGGCAGGACTTGATTCCGAAGAACCGCCAGCCGGACAGGCAATCTCGAAAGTATTACCTGACGAACCCGCCTGGTTAAGCGTGTATGTTGTCTGCGCCAATGCTACCGTGCAAGCCGCCATTATAGCAACCAGCACCATTATTAATCTCTTATTCATTGCCGTACCCTTTCATTGCATTATACATTTCTGAAATTTCCTTGTTGGAGTAGAATCCAATGATGGTGTTTGTCTTGCCAACGCGGTAGAAATTGCGATGGTCGTAAGGCCTTTCGTAGTAGAATTCTGCGATGTTAACCTTTCCAGGTTCAATCGACTCTACCATTCCAGCTCTTTCACCAGTTTCTGGATCCTTGTAGTAGAGATACTCGAAACCATCAATCTTCTGTTGCATTTCTGGTTCTGCTATGTACCACGAATGATCGAGTTCATAGTTCAGAAGTTCGAGGATCAGAGGAGTTTCCTTCTGCATGCGCTGTAAATGTTCGAGGCTGTAAGCCTTTTCCAAGCGCGGATCGATCTGCACTGTCTGTGCATAGCTAAAGCCACATATCATCGTGACAATCAGCATAATAAAAAACTTCCTTTTCATATTCTTTTTATTTATTATTTACCAATTAATAATATTTCTCTCTACCCCTATGACAACTGAAACATCAATTTCGTTGCCTGGGATTTAAAAAAAATTTCAACTTTTTTTTAACTTCAACATTTATACTATTTTACGCAATATAAGACTGCAAAGTAAATTAAAAAAATTGAATAAATGTTAATTAATTTTAATTTTTGTTAATATTTTTAACAAACAGCTGAGAATCAGTGGATAACGTTTAACGTTCAAGGTTCAACGTTTAATTGTTCAACGTTCAAGGGGTTCAACGTTTAAGAGGTTCAACGTTTAAGGTTCAAGGATTTGATAATTAGCTACGCTGAGCTGAAGGTTGCTTGCGCGAGCTAAAGGTTGAAAATTTGATGATTTGATTGTGGGCGTGAAGGTTCAAAGGCTTGCAGGCTTCTCATCTGCTAGACGGTCTGGCCGTTAGACTGCTAGCCTGCGAACCTGTAAGACTTTTATTTCTTTCTCTTCTGGTTCTCGATTATCTTAAAAAGATATTTCTCGAAATTTTCGGCAGGAGAAG